>Ga0257127_1001962_pt1 | contig 13468 bp, 17 predicted proteins | sample SI060_135mmetaG_FD_190152 | JGI IMG/M metagenome (GOLD analysis project Ga0257127, IMG submission 190152) | Marine microbial communities from Saanich Inlet, British Columbia, Canada - SI060_135m | ecosystem: Environmental > Aquatic > Marine > Inlet | place: Canada: British Columbia | collected... | reverse complement strand
TTACCAAAGTTGTAAATCCTGATATGAAAATTTTTGTAGGTGATTCTCTAGCTGGAAATGATACTGTCAATCAGGCCCGTGAATTTTTTAATTATACAAAGTTTGATGCTTCAATTTTGACTAAAAGTGATGCTGATGCACGAGGCGGTGCTGCATTATCTATTGTAAAAGTCACGTCTACTCCTGTTCTTTATGTTGGGGTTGGACAAGAATACCCTGATCTTAAACCATTTGATAAGGAAACTTTTCTTGAAACTGTTTTTGGTTCCTTGGATGATGTTGATTTAAAGAAAGAACCAACACCAGAACCTGAACCAACCATAGAACCAACACCAGAACCTGAACCAACCATAGAACCAACACCAGAACCTGAACCAACCATAGAACCAACACCAGAACCTGAACCAACCATAGAACCAACACCAGAACCTGAATCAACCATAGAACCAACACCAGAACCTGAACCAACACCAGAACCTGAACCAACACCAGAACCTGAACCAACCATAGAACCAACACCAGAACCTGAACCAACACCAGAACCTGTCCCAGAATCTTCTTCAGATGATCCTTTTGATGGAATTAATGATGATGATATTGCAACTTATTCAGATTTGTTTGATGAACCTCCACCTGAAAATGACGATGAAGCATCCAAACTAGGCAAAAAGATTCGTGAATGGATAAAAAATGGGAGATTGAAACCTGGTGAAACAAAACATGAAGAAGATGTACACAAACATGATAAAGAAGAAAAGCCTGAAAAGAAACGAGGTAGGTTCGGGTTCTTAAGAAAATGAAACTTAAAACAAAAAATTTACTCACTTTGGCAGAATTAACCCCAAAGGAATTTTCAGGATTAATTGATGATTCTATTAAACTAAAAAAGGAACTCAAAACCAAAGGTAACAAACCTATTTTGAAAAACAAAACACTAACAATGATTTTCCAAAAACCATCAACTCGAACTCGAGTTAGTTTTGAAACAGGAATGTATCAGTTAGGTGGACATGCAATTAATTTATCTTTAAACGATATGCAGCTATCTCGTGGTGAGTCTATTGAAGACACTGCAAAAACACTTTCACGATACACTAATTGCATTTTGGCACGTGTTTATGAACATGAATTATTGGAAAAATTATCTGAACATGCAAGTGTTCCTGTGATTAATGGACTATCTGATTCATTTCATCCTTGCCAAATTTTAGCAGACTTTATGACCATTAAAGAACACAAAGGAAAACTCAAAGGACTAAAGATTGCTTGGATTGGAGACGGAAACAACGTTTGTAATTCTATGATTTATGGTGCTGCATTATCTGGAACCAAAATGTCTGTTGCAACTCCTAAAGGATTTGAACCCAACAAAGATGTTGTTAAAGAATCCAAAAAATCAACTGATATTGAATTAACTACAGATCCATTTGTTGCAACTAAAAATGCAGATGTAGTAGTAGCTGATACTTTTTCATCTATTCATAACAGCGATCCCAAACGATTGAAAAAATTTCTTCCAAAATACCAAGTCAACTCTAAATTAATGGCCAGTGCAAAAAAAGATGCGATCTTTTTACATTGTCTTCCTGCAAAACGAGAACAAGAAGTTACATCGTCAGTTATTGATGGACCACAATCCGTAGTTTGGGATGAAGCAGAAAATCGTCTTCATACTCAAAAAGCATTACTTGCTGCGCTGATTCACGCTTAACGTATATAAGAGCAAATTCAAACTCGGTTTCTATATGGCCTATTCGAAAATATTGCGTAGATTAAGAGAAGAAAAGACCAATTATAGAAAACGTGGAACCATGTTGATGGGAAAACGTGATTTTATCACAGTTAACATTAGTAATGAAAATACTCAAGTCCAAATCTTAACGCCTGGTATGACTGGCGACAAGGTTGTCTCATCTGCACATTCTAGATACTTGCTTGAAAAAGGATGGAAGGGCTCTAGAAAGAGTGTACCTGCAGCATATCTTACAGGATACTTGGCAGGAAAGAAGGCACTTGGAAAGGGTGCAAAAGATGCAATACTTTACACTGGAACTAAACGATATACACAAAGAATGGCAGCTGCACTAAAGGGAGTTATTGATGCAGGTTTACAAGTCCCAGCCAATGATGAAACATTCCCATCTGATGAAAGAATTAACGGAGACCATCTTACAGTTAAAAACGATATTCCAAAAATGAAATCTACAATTGATGGAGAGATCAAGTAGAAATGAGCCAAGCAGCACAAGCTAAAAAACCAGAAGGCCGTGGAGGTCCTAGAGGAAGACCTGTAGTTTATGGACGAGGTCCACCAGGCGGCGCTGCTGATAAACCAAGAAGACCACGAAGAGAACCAGTAGAAGAAGTATGGGTTCCAAAAACTAACTTAGGTAAAAAAGTTGAAGCAGGAGAAATTACTTCTGTTGAAGAAATTATAGAACAAGGATTAAGAATTCAAGAGGCAGGAATTATTAAAAAACTATTACCTGATTTGAAAAGTGAAGTTGTAGATGTTGGAATGATTCAAAAGATGACTTCTAATGGACAATCAACTAGATTCAAAGCACTTGTTGCAGCAGGTGATTCAAAAGGTTACTTGGGAATTGGTATGGGTAAATCTAAACAAATGAGAATTGCAATTGAAAAAGCAACCAGTCAAGCTTTTCTAAATGTTAATCCTATCAAACTAGGATGTGGCAGTTGGGAATGTAGATGTGAACAAAATCATTCAATCCCATTCAAAGTAAAGGGCAAAGGTGGAAGTGTTACAATTGAAATTATTCCTGGACCTAGAGGATTAGGTCTAGTTGCAGGTGGTAAAATTAAACGATTATTGGAATTAGCCGGTCTTAAAGATGCATGGACCACCGCTAAAGGTTCTACCCCTACAATGGGTTCCACTTCAAAAGCTGTCCTAAGTTGTCTACGTCAGACATTCAGTCAAGGTTGATAGAAATGGCTGGCGCATATCTTGTTGTTAGAATTAAAGGTCAAGCAGATTGTCCATACTGGGCAACAACTACAATGACTTTGTTAAAATTAGATAAAAAATACCGTGCAACAATCTTACCTGCCAAGGATAACACATTGGGAATGTTAAAAAAAGTACAACACTATGTTTCTTGGATTGAAATTGATGCAACTTTGGCAAAAGAACTAGTTGAAAAGAAAGCAAGAAAAGGTGGATATCAAAAAGTTACTGATGAAGATCTCAAAGAACTTGGATTCTCTAGCGCTCAAGAATTAGGAACTGCATTGGCTGAAGGCAAAGCTACATTGTCAAAATTAAAACCACTAAAGCCTTGGTTTGCATTAGCACCTCCAGTACATGGATTCAAAAGAAGCACCAAGAAATTGTATGGACAAAAAGGAATGCTTGGAAGCAATAAAGAACTTGATACTATAGTAAGGAGAATGATTTAACATGGCAACTAGATTGCGAAAAACAAGACGACTTAGAGGCGGACGACACATGGGATGGGGCCAAGTAGCTCAACATCGTGCAAGTGGTCACAAAGGCGGTCTTGGAATTACCGGTATGATGAAACACCATTACAGTACTTTGCTAAAAGAAGACCCTGATCACTATGGTCATGATTCAACTAAACCACCTCACCCAAACATTACAAAAAAATGGACTAGTGTTAGAGACTTAGATGATCTATTCGCAAAGTTCGGTAAAGAAGAAGGAGGTAAAAAAATCGTAGACCTTACTAGTGCAGGATATGATAAACTCCTTGGTGGCGGAAAAGTAACAAATGCATATTCCGTCAAAGTAGAAAAATTTACAGCATCTGCTGAAGAGAAACTAAAAGCCGTTGGGGGAGAAGTGTTATCTGACAATGGCTGAAGGTAGCCTTACTACTATTATACGAAAAGTTGTTTTCAAAGCAGAACCATATCTTCCTCAAGTTCCAAAACCAAAAAAGAAAATTCCACTCCCAACTAGATTACTCTGGTGTGGAGTTGCATTACTTATCTACATGGTCATGGGACAGACTCCGTTATTTGGAGCAACAGCGCCACAATTTGATTTTCTAGCATTTGCTAGAGTTATTTTTGCATCTCAGCAAGGTACCCTAGTTGAACTAGGGATTGGGCCGATTGTAACTGCAGGTCTTTTGATGCAATTGCTAAGAGGTTCAGATATTCTCAAATTTGATTTTAAGAAACCTGAAGAAAGAGGAATTTTCCAAACTGCAACAAAGATGGTAACGTACATTGTAATTGTCGCTGAATCTATTGTATATGCTACAGCCGTTTATGGCGGTGGAGTATCTGAACCCTACTTTTTGTATGTGATGATAGGGCAGCTGATGGCGGCATCTATTATTATCATGTTCTTAGATGAATTAATCCAAAAGGGCTGGGGTCTTGGCAGTGGAATTAGTTTATTCATTATGGCAGGTGTTGCTCAACAAATTCTTTGGAGTATGTTCAGTCCGTTGCCAGCTGGTGATGGAGGAATGATTGGTATTATCCCGTATATTGGAGAGTCAATTTTGGCAGGTGATGTTTCAAATATCTTATTCCGTGCAAATCAATTGCCGAGTATCTTTGGACTGTGTCTTACTGCAGGAATTTTACTGATACTTGTATTTGTACAAGGAATGAAAATTGAGATTCCAATTGTTTCTACAAAATACAGAGGCTTTTCTGCAGTTTATCCTATCAAATTGATGTATGTCTCAAACATTCCAGTAATTCTAGCATCAGCTCTTACGGCAAATGCGGTATTCATGTTCCAAATGTTATGGGCAAACATGAACCCTCGAAATAATAATTTCTTTATGAACTTTATAGCACAATTTGATCCTACAAGTCCTTCTACCCCAGTTGGTGGATTGATTTACTACATTACACCTCCTAGAGGTTTAGATGTTGCAGCATTAGATCCTATGCGCGCTGTAGGTTACATTTTGTTTATGATTGGAATTGTAATTGTATTTGGTAGACTATGGGTTGAACTTGGTGGATTATCTCCAAAGAGTGCAGCTCAAAATTTACTTGATGCAGATGTGCAAGTACCTGGATTTAGAAGATCAAACAAACCAGTAGAGGCATTACTGAACAAATACATTCCATCAGTTACAATAATTGGCTCAGCAATCTTGGGTCTGTTAGCAGGTGTATCTGATGTACTTGGTGTCTTTGGTTCTGGAATTGGAATTTTACTTATGGTAGATATTCTCATTAATTATTACACACAATTAGTTAGAGAACAAGTTGAAGTTGTCATGCCGAAATTGGGTGCTCTACTTGGAAGAAAGTAAGCGAATCGTAATGGTTGGCATCCCAGGTGTTGGGAAAACCAGTCTGTTAGTTGAAATGGCTAAGGTGATAAAAGATCATAAGAAAACTGTTGCTGTTGTAAGTTTTGGAACTTTGATGTTTAATGTTGCAAAAGAAAATGGATTACAAGATAGAGATGAATTAAGAAAACTCCCAGTATCTAGACAACAAGAACTTCAAAAGATTGCAGCCCAAAAAATTACAGAGTATGATGAAGAAGTAGTGATTATTGATACTCATGCATTTATCAGTTCATCAGAAGGATACTATCCTGGTTTACCTGAACATGTTTTAAAAATTATCAGACCTGACAACTTTGTTTCAGTTTCTGCAAAACCTGAAGAAATCTACAACCGAAGAATGTCTGATGACACCCGAAATAGAGATAAAATTACTTTAGCCAATGTTAAAAAAGAGCTAGATGCGCAATCAGGTATGATTTCTGCATGTGCTGTAATTACAGGTTCACCAGTGAAATATGTCCTTAATCGTGAGGGCAAAATTGATGAAGCTGCAGAGAAAATAATCAATGCGATAGGACTGTAAAAAAATGGATTTTAACTTTATACTATTATTTTTGGACTCGATACATCTTCAACTAGGCTTTCTAGATTCAATATCTCTCCAACTCGAATTCTTAGGTGGAGAAAGAATGGCTTTGGGAAGTGATGATCCAATAGTCAAAGGATTAATTCTTTCATTATTTGGAGTAACTGGATTTGGAATTTTACTTAACATTTTCAATGCGCTAGTTAGGAAAAAAATGGTTGATCAAACAAAGCTAAAACGAATCATGAAAGAGACACGTGGATGGCAAAAAGAAAGAATGGCTGCAATGCGTTCTAAAGATGCTGCAAGAACTGCAGAGTTGAATAAAAAATCATCCTACATGAACAAAATGTCTATGGAGATGATGCAGATGAATATGAGACCAATGATGATTACCTTTGTTCCTTTAATCTTGATATTTTATCTTGTGTTACCGCAACTGTTTTCCTATACTGTAGCTCTCTCTCCAATACCACTAAATGTGATTCCTGGAGACATGTTCCAATTAACCTGTACTGCAGAACAAGCATTAGATTCAGAACATCTTTGTTTTGGCAAAGAAAATGCATTGTATCTTTGGGCTTGGTACTTTTTGTCATCAATATCCTTCAGTGGAATAATTATGAAACTGACAAAAACTTCTATGGGAATGTAGGTTGACAAAATCTATTGTTATTTCTGGTCCTCCTGCAGTTGGAAAAACAACTGTTGCTAAAGGACTAGCTGAAGAATTCCAATTGGAATACCTTAGTGGTGGTGATGTTCTAAAAGACATGGCAAAAGAACAAGGTTTTGATTCTGATGGAGATGATTGGTGGGATACTGAAGATGGAATGAAATTTCTTAGTCAACGTGAAGAAAATTCTGAATTTGATAAAAAACTAGATGAACGATTAATCAAAATATTTGATGAAGGAAAATCTGTTATCACAAGTTACACTTTACCGTGGTTAATCAAAAATGGCATCAAAATTTGGCTTGAGGGCTCTCATGAGAGTAGTACTAAGAGAATGCAATCAAGGGATAACATGAACTCTGATGATGCATATTTGATCACAAAGAAACGTTTTGATAAAAATAAAGCACTCTACAAGAAACTGTATGATTTTGATTTTGGTGAGGACAAGTCTGTCTTTGATGTGATAATTAATACTGATAATCTTACTGCACAACAAGTAATTGATGTTACAAAGGAGACTGTGAGGAAATTATTATGACTCTCAAACAACTAGAAAATTTAATTGAAATTGATCAAGACATTACTGATGATGAATATGGCACGTATTATGATAAGAGAACTCTAGAACAACTGCTAAACTATGGAATAATACTTTTAGATAAACCTCCAGGTCCAACAAGCCATGAAACAGTAGCTTGGACCAAACGAATTCTAAAACTACCAAAAATTGGACACAGTGGAACGTTAGATCCTCAAGTTTCTGGTGTTTTGCCTTTGGGGTTAGGTGAGGCAACAAAAGCATTGGGTATTTTGCTTTTAGGTCCAAAAGAGTATCATGCATTGGGACGTATCCATTCTCTGCCATCTAAAGAAAAACTAGCTGAACTAATTGACATGTTCACAGGAGAAATTTTCCAAAAACCTCCACAACGTTCTGCAGTAGTTAGACAAACAAGATCACGAACTATTCATGAATTTGAAGTGTTGGGTCAAAAAGAAAGATTACTTTTAACTCGAATTTTATGTGAATCTGGAACATACATCCGAAAATTATACTATGATATTGGTGAAGTTTTAGGACCTGGTGCAACAATGATTGAACTAAGAAGAACTCGTGTTGATCAGTTCCGTGAAACAGATGGTCTTGTTACTTTGCATGAACTTGCAAATGCTTTTGCATTGTGGGAGGAAACAAAAGATGATAGTAAATTAATGAAAATGATAAAACCCGTAGAACTTGCCTTTAGTGAACTAAAATCTGTGGTAATACGTGATTCTGCAGTTGATGCTATGTGTCATGGTGCCCAACTTGCAATTCCTGGAGTTTTACAAATCTCTCCAAATCTCAAGAAAGGTGATCTTGTTGGTGTTTACACCCAAAAAGGAGAGGCAGTTGCTTTGGCTGAATCTACAATGTCTGAAGAAGAAATTAAAGATGCCACAAAGGGATATGCATTTGAAACAAAAAGAATAATCATGGCTCCAAAAACTTATCCTAAAAAATGGAGAACAAAACCTACTCCTCCAAAGGACTAGTTTTTCTGGGATAGTTTTAAAATTGTTAGCAAAAAGTCTTGTAATCTTTATTGGAGTTGGGTTGATTTCGGCCTTTGTATTTGGTCTATATCTAATTGATGTAAAAAATACCAGCCAACTTGTGTTTGTTGAGGGTAATTCTATTTCTATTGTAACTGAAAAATTTGATTTTAAAAAAGGCGAGGAGATAAAAATTAGAATTGTAAATTCTGGAACTACTCCCTTAACTTTTTCTGATTCCTCGTACGGTCTTAAAATTACAGGGTTATCTGGAATCTTGATGTATTCACCTGTTTCATCTCAGGTGATTTCTTCTCTAAACTCACACGATGAAATAGAGTTTTCATGGGATCAAATCAAAAATGATGGGGATGATGCATTGGAGGGATTGTACAAAATATCTGTTAAAGGTACTGATGAATCTGGAATTAATGTAGAAAAATCAACTACTGTTACAATCTGGAAATAGACTAGTTCTCAAATAACACAATATATAATCAGATTTTCCATAGTATCATTGTCGCAAGACTTGTGCCGGGGTCGCCTAGCCTGGTAGGGCGCGTGCCTGGAAATTGTTTAACCATAAAGCACGTTCTCGCAAGGGAACGGGAGTTCAAATCTCCCTCCCGGCGCCATTTTTTATTTAATTAAAATTACAAATGTGAATTAAAAATTATTTTATTAAAATTATGATTTAGATTTTTTTAAAATATCTATTCGTAAACCATCAAATCTTTTTCTTCAAGCAATGCATGAATTTGATTTACTGAACGATGAATTTCTTCTTCTACTTTAGCACCAACACAAACTAGTTTGCCTGATGCAAAAATTAGAATTACAGTTTTTGGATCAAGCATTCTGTGGATGAGTCCTGGGAATTGTTCAGGTTCATACATACTTCTTGGTAATGTTCTTGCTGCTTGCTCCAAGTTGACTTTGCCTCCTAGGTTAATTGATGAGACAATGTTTTGAATTGTAACTACTGCGTCTTTTTTGATTTTGATTTTACCTTTTCTTAATTTTTGAACAACAGTGTTTACTGCTTTAATTGATATTTTCTCTGATTTGGCCCCTGTACATACCATTTTTCCTGAACCAAAGAGTAATGTTGCAGTTCTTGGCTCTCTAAGTCTGAAAACTGCTCCTGGGAATTGTTCTGGATGATATTCTACATCTGGGAATTTTTTAGTGATATCTAAAAGATCTAATTTCTGGTCAATTGTTGCTGAAGCTACGACGTTGACTATTGCAATAATTGGTTTTGTTTGTGCCATTTTCTCTCTTTTTACTCCTTATCCTGATCCAATCTTAAACCCTTGTATCTATTTCTTATAGTTACCTCTGTTACATTTGAGGCCTCAGCAATGTCTCTTTGGGTCATATCTTCGTTATTTCTCACACACGATAAGTATAATGCTGCTGCGGCTAGTCCCATTGGGTCTTTTCCAGCTGATTCCTCATGTTCTTGAGCAATTTTTAGCACCTTTGCTGCATATCTTTTGGTTTTTTCTGAGATTCCAAGCTTACTTGCAATTCTTGCAATACATTGAATTGGATTAACTACTGGCATTTTTAGATCTAGTTCTTTGTGTAGTATTCTATAGCATCTTGAGATATCTTTTTTCTTGATATTTCCTGCATCTGCAACATCTTTTAGAGTTCTTGGAGTTTCTGTATCTCTGCATGCTGCATAAAGTGCTGCTGCAATTAGTGCAGAAATTGAACGGCCTCTGACTAGTCCTTTCTCTAATGCTTTTCTGTAAATGTAAGATGCTTTTTCAATTACTGAATCTGAAAGTGATAATTTGTCTTTTAATGTTGATAATTGACTAAGTGCTTGTCTGAGATTTTTATCTGATGATGCGTTAACTTTACTTCTACTGTCCCAAGTTCTTAATCGCTCAATTGTACTTTTCATAGCTGATGTAAGTGGTTTTCCTGAAGAATCCCTATTCATAGGATTGATGATTGTAGCTAATCCTCTATCATGCATTGCAAGTGTTGTAGGAGCTCCTGTTCTAGTTGGATCTGCTCCTCCATCTTTTGAAAATGATCTCCATTCTGGTCCTGCATCTTGTAATGTTTCAGAAATTACAAAACCACATTTACCGCAAAATCTCTCGCCTGTAACATCGTCAGTTAGCATTGATTTTTTTCCACAACGTCTACATGTACTGTCTGCGTTGATTGCCTCTAGAACCATTTCTGTTTTGATTCATTTTATTTATATATTAAGTAATCACATTTCTTGATTCTTATGATTATGCCTGAAATTTACTTTTTTTTAACTACTATTCATGAATCTTGATTCTTAATTCTGATTTTGTTCCAAATCCATTAATGTCAAGAAGTACCTTCTTTTATTATTGCAGAAATTTGATGTTGTCATAATTGGTGCAGGAATTTTAGGTACGGCAATTTCGTATTGGCTGTCTACTCTTTATGATATGAAGATCTGTGTGATTGAAAAAGAAAATAATGTCGCAAAACATACTAGTGGTAGAAATACTGGCGTTGTCCATTCTCCATTTTATTTAGATCCTTCAAAAAGACAAACATCTGCCATTTCATCTTTAATTTCTCATGATTTGTGGGAAACTTTTGCAAAAAAGAAAAATTTACCCTGGTTTGAAGTGGGAACTATTGAAGTTGCTTCTGATGAACAACAGCACAAAACTTTGGAGAAATATGTAAAATGGTCTGCACAAAATGGAATTCCTGATGAACAAATTGAATTACTTGATTCCTCTGATCTTTTAAAAAAAGAATCAAACCTACATGCCTTTTCTGGTCTATATTGCTCACGAGATGTCTCTACAGATTTTGGAATTTTTACTAAAGAGTTACAAAAAGAATCTGAAAAACATGGAACAGAATTTTTGTTCAACAAAGAAGTAATGAATACTACTGATGATTCTGAAGTTTGCATTACTTTTTCTGACTGTTCTGTATTGACTGCAAAATTTATGATAAATTGTTCTGGTGGTAACTCTTTGGATATTGCTAAAAAATGTAATCTTGCAACAGAGTTTGATGATCTTCATTTTAGAGGAGAGTATTGGGTATCTGATCCATCTTATGCAGATTTAGTTAAGACAAATATTTACACTGTAGCAAGATTTTCTGAGTTCCCTTTCTTAGATCCTCATTGGATTAAAAGATCTGATGGTACAACTGAGATTGGACCAAATGCTGTACCTGTAGCTACTCCTGAAACTTATGAAGGGTATGCTGGTGAATTAAGCGCAGCAGTTTCTAAAGTTCGTGAGATTTTTGGAGGAAATGCTAAACGACTTCTTACAAGTCGTAGTTTTTTATCCATGCTTTCTAAAGAATTTCTAAGCTCTGTTTCAAAAACAGCCATGGTTCATAGAGTTCAACAGTTTATTCCCAAAGTCCAACCTGAATATTTTACGAAGCATGGAACTGCAGGAATTCGAACCCCTATTATTTCTCCAAAGGGTGAATTTGTTAAAGATGTTTTAGAACTTGTTGGTAAAAATTCATTTCATATTGTAAATTATAATTCTCCTGGAGCAACTGGTGCACCTGCATATTCTGCATTTATTGTAAAAAAATTACAAGATGAAGGATTCTTAGATTATTCCCCAAAACCCCAAGAATCTTTTTGGGATTTTGAAAAAATCATCAATCATTTTTAATTTTCATACTTTGTAATATTATCTGATAATAAAATTAAACAAATATCCCATGGAGTGATGATTTGATCTTGAAATAATATACTTGGGTGTTCCATTTTATACATAATTTCTGAAATTTCATTAATCGTCAAATCAGATGTGATCTTTTTTGCTTCTTCTAGGTTAAATTCATTTATTGACAAATCCATAAAATTCTCTGTTTCTCTAAGACATTTTAACTCGTCAGTGATTTTTTGAAGAATTATTCTATCGTTGATAAATTTGTTTGAATCTACAAGAAACAATCTCCTGGTATTATTTTTCATCATAGAATTCAATACATCTCCTATGGTATTTTTTTCATTAAATGTGATGAGATTTTTTTTTGGAATTTGAGATATGGAAATTTCAGTTCTAACTCTTTTTCCAATTTCAAGTATTTTTTTTGCAGATAATGCTGAATAATCTGAAAATTCATTGGGAACTGCAGCAAATGCTCTTCTTGTCTCCTTCCAAAAATTAACCAATTCTTTGAGTTTGGACTTTCCAGTAACTGTTGGAAATCTTTTTTCCATTATGTTCTCTACGTTAGTTTCATAAAACAAATTTGAACTTGGATTGTTTACTAGAGGACTTATGATGTCTTTCCCTCCTACAATTCCTATTGGTTTATCATTTTCACGTACCACAACTGCATCAGTAAATGATTCTAATTGCTGTACTAACATTCCTGTAGCCACCCAAGTTTTAGTATCTTTTTCGATATTTACACAAAGTGATGCAGTTAATGAATCTCCAAATAATGATTCAAGTGAACGATCAGATATTGGAATCATACTCATAATTCTAATCTTATGTATGGGTTCATCATAAATAAAATTGAATCATCATTTTCAAATTTGAGTTTATTCTAATCAAGCTTAATATCTGATAAGATTGGAATTTCATTTATGCTTCCTGACAGATGTTCTGTATCAAAAGAAGGAAAACAGTGTGTCAATCCTCCAGAATTCATTGTATCTGTAGTTGATGATAAGGATGAATATATGGTTGGAGTAACTTGTGGTAGACATAGACAAGTGGTATCTGGAAAAATTGGATATCTTCAAAGTGAGGGAAAAATTCATGATGGTAAAGTTAATTTTACTACTTTGAAAGCCGTTGGAACTGATTGTGTTCATGGTGATACTGATGACTTTGTACAAATTGATGTGAAATAACTCTAAAAATTGATATATTTTAAACTCAAATAATTCCTATTGTTATTCAAACTATTATCTGATCTGATAAAAATTGATGATATTTTGTTTATCATAAAAAGTGACAGTGCAATAAGTGAGATTAGAAGCAATTCTCTTAGTATTAGACAAAAAGAAAAATGGATTACAATTGGTGATAATGACGGCCCTGCACATATGCATATTAATTCTGAATTATTTCATTCTGCTGAATTTATACAAGAAACAAAACCTGAACGAATTAGTTTCAGTGTACGTTTTTTTAATAAAAATAATGAACGTATTTTGGCAGCCTTTTTTTCAAAAATGTATGATGAATCTAAAATACTAATTTCTGAAAGAAAAAAAATCTTTGATGAACTTGGCAAAAAATATTCTACAAAAATTCAATTTTAAAAAAACTTGTCTGAAAAAGACAAGTAGAAAAAATATTATTCTTCAGATTCTTTCTTCTTCTTCTCTTTTTCAGACTGTAGTTTAGCTAATTCTAATTCTTCATTCGTATGTTTGAATTTCTTCATTATACCATTACA
>Ga0257127_1001961_pt1 | contig 13469 bp, 13 predicted proteins | sample SI060_135mmetaG_FD_190152 | JGI IMG/M metagenome (GOLD analysis project Ga0257127, IMG submission 190152) | Marine microbial communities from Saanich Inlet, British Columbia, Canada - SI060_135m | ecosystem: Environmental > Aquatic > Marine > Inlet | place: Canada: British Columbia | collected... | reverse complement strand
ATCGCAATAACGAGGAATCATGGAAAGAAATATATAAACTATTTCCCAAACATTCAATGCTACAACAACATTTTAATATAGGTCATAGTCAGGTATGTTGGGATGTACGACAAAATCCTAAGGTGGTAAATGTTTATTCTAAACTATGGGATGTACCCCCTGACGACCTATTGGTTTCTTTTGATGGGGTTAGTTTTGCGATGCCTCACGAAGTAACTAAACGAGGACAATATAGAGGTAATACATGGTTCCATTGTGACCAAAGTTTTACTAGAAATGAACGTGAATGTGTTCAAAGTTGGGTTACTGGTCTGGACGTAGATTCGGACGACGCTACATTGGCTTTTTATGAAGGTTCCCATAACTTTCATAAAGAATGTAGAGAAAGATTTAATATAGTGGATAAAAATGATTGGTATAAACTAAATTCCACCGAAGAAGAATTTTATAAAGAAAAGGGCTGTGTCGCAAAACGAATTAGTTGTCCTAAAGGAAGTATCGTATTATGGGATAGTAGAACTATACATTGTGGGGTAGAACCTTTTAAGAATCGTAAAAATAAAAAATTAAGAGCTATAGTATATGTGTGTTATCAACCTAGAGCTATGTCTATTCCAAAACAAATAGAAAAAAAGATTAAAGCCTATAATGAACTAAGAACAACTAGTCATTGGCCGTGTAAAATAAAGTTATTTCCAAAAAATCCGCAAACATATGGAGTTCCATTGCCTTTAGTTAATACTAATATTAATAAACCTATATTAACTGACTTTGGAAAGAAATTAGCAGGATTTTAAATTATTTTTTTTTAAAGAAAGTAGCACGACCCTTTTCATTGTATTTTCCGATTAATTCACCGACTTCGTCATCGTCTAATTTTTCATAAATTTCTCTATCTTTGTCATCTGTAACATAGTATTCCTTTCCTCTTAACTTCTTAATAATAAAATCAACTTCAACTTCTTCATCTTCCGTATCTGTCACGGCGGCTTCTGCGACTGGTTCTTCTACGGCGACTGTGTCTGCGACGGCTTCTGGCTCATCACCAATCATTTTAACTTCATTAAGAAGTTGTGGGGGTTCATCTTTTGAGGTCTTCGCATTCCTAAGTTTACTTTCTAAGAATTTAATTTCCCCTTCTTTGTCAAGTAATGATTTATTTAGACTTTTAATAATTGAAACTTTTGAAAAACTTGCTAATTCTTCTTTCACTTCATTATTTTTAGTAATTAAGTCTGTACATTTAGCTTCGAGACCACTTATTTCGTGGCGATGCTTTTCTAATTCCTTTTCAAGATTACTAATTCTAGCATCGTAATAACAAAAAACACTTGTGATTTCACATAACAATTTATCTTTCACTTCTTGAGACATAGTAAATAATTATTAATAGTATCAATAAAATGTTTAAGTAATTTTATTATTCGTTATCATCATTAGCATCATCAGCAGCATTATCATCACTTAAATTCTCATTTTTATAGGGATGTTTAACAATAACCGTACCATCTTTGATAGTTTCACATTGATAATCACTATAACCCAAATCGCATGTTTCCTTTTCTAAAATACCCTTTTCACTTGTGGTGTAATAATCAGAAAAGAAGTAGTAGTATAATCCACCCATTATCATTCCAAATAATACATTGAATATAACATTCTGTAAATCATTTTGACATCCAATAGACATTCTACTCCATATAGTAACAATAATCATAAATAGGAGGAAGTTAAATCTAAACCAATCCATAGCATCTTTCATCCACATATCAGAGAAGAAAAATGCCGCAACAAAACATATTATTTCAATGTGGGTATTATTTAAAAATCCTACCTTTAGACTAGCTGTTTCTGAACCAAACACGGCACATTCCTTGGGATAAATTACATTACTATATTTTTTGTAAGCATAACCAAACATTTCATTTAGTATCAATCCAAGTAAAATAACACCGGCTCTTAGGTCACCAAATAATGTTAGTGAGAAATACGTGAAGAAATATAATCCCAGCGGCATGATTCTAACAAACGTATTTAGTATTCCTTTAAAAATATCCAATCCCGAATAAATACTAGACGTTGTTTTTTGATTACTCATTTATTATAATCATAATAAAAAAAAATTATATAATATTATGTATAAATTTCGGAATTATTTCTCTGAAACGTCTGATTCATATGTTGTATTAAACAACTTTGAAAACGCAAATGAAAAGCAATGCATTAAAATGGATAAAAAGAATGAAAAGATATATAGTAGCCTCCTCTCTAGAGCCGAAAGAGCATCCAAAGCCATAGGGGATACAATTTTGAGTGTAAATATTGAAGTTCCATGTCCACCCCGTCCATCAAATCGTGATAGGCTAATCATTTGGAAAAAACGAAATGTTTCTAAAAAGGTAATATGTCAGTCGGAATCTGTATTATTCTTAAATGAGCGTGGTTATAAATTAAACGAAGATTATGAAGCTTATCAAGCAATTGATTTAGCAAATGAATTAAAAAAACATGAAGGTATTAAGGAATCTAGTGATGATAAATCCAAGCAATTTGATAATATATTCAATAAACAAGATAAAAATATTTTACGTAGACGGTCATATGTAAAGATAATGCCCGCAAGTCCAAACCGTTCATTAAAATCGACGCCTTCATCACCTAATTTTACAAACCATACACACGCAAAAATCTCTTTTAAGTTCCCAGAGGTAGGTCAAGATGACCGCAATGATCGCGATGACCGCAATGATCGCAATGATCGCGATGAAATGATAGTTAAGCCATCGGCACCGCCATTTTCCCATAATATTATTTATCCATCAAAAACGTGTGAACTTTAATTCGTGAGGTTCTAGGCATATTTCCAATACTTGAAATATATTTTTTACTTTTATTAGGTTTATATTTTCCAATACTTCTGGATTAGTATTTTTTACTATTTCTATATCTTGAGCATTTCCTTCGGGATAACATATAGTTGTTACACCGGCTTTCTTTCCACCTTCGATTTTATATTCAAGACCTCCTATTACAAGGATATCACCATTAAGGTCTATTTCGCCGGTTAATGCTACATCATTTCTTACAGGTATGTTAGTAAAAAGTGATACTAATGCTAATGTAATAGCAGCTCCGGCACTGGGTCCATCTTTAGGAACGGATGCTTCTGGACAATGAACGTGTAGTCCCCACACTTGCTTTTCTAGATCCTTAATTGTATTTTTTTTTATACTATGTGGAAGAAGATTCCAAGCAATGGTTTTGGCACATTTGATACTTTCTTTCATAACGTCGCCTTGTTGTCCGGTAATCATCAAACTAAGTTTTACATCACTATATGTTTTAAATATCTGTATAATTGTAATACCTCCAGTTCCCATATTTGTAGCATACAGTCCATTTACTAATCCTATATGACTTGATATTGATATTCTCTTATGAATTATTTTTCTTTTATTGGAAAAAATATTTTCAACTAATTGTTTGTTTACCTTATATGGAAATTTAATATTTTCATTATTCATAATAATTCTAAGATTTATTTCCCGTATGATTTCAAAAACCTTTTGTTTAAGGTTACGTATTCCTGCTTCATGTGTATAATTCTCTATTATGAAGTCTAAAGTATCATTGTCTAGAATTAATGATTTTTTAGGTAATCCTACATTTTCAAGGAATTCTGGTAATAAATAATTTTCAATTATATATTTCTTTTCGTTTTTGTTTATATTATTGAATTTAATGCGATGAATTCTATCGGCTAATATAGGGTCTATTTTATCGAAATCATTATAGGAAAATACGAATAATACTTTGGATAAATCTAATTTAACTCCCGAAAAATATTTATCTTGAAATTCGTCGTTTTGACTTGGATCGGTTAAGTGTGTCAATATACCTACAATTTCACGCCCATTTTCGGTATTGCTAATTTTATCTAATTCATCTATATATATTATTGGATTCATACATTTACTATCTCGTAATATATCAACTATTTTGCCCCAGGTTGAACCCACATATGTATAACTATGTCCTTCTAATGTAGAACCATTAGAACTACCACCCATAGCAATAAAAGAAAACGGTCTATCTTTTAAACATTTCGATATACCCTTTTTAGCTAACGACGTTTTTCCGGTTCCAGGTGGTCCTTCAAAGCCAAAGACATACCCTTTCATTTCGCCATTTATCCATTGAGCAATAATACGTTTGATTTCTTTCTTCGCATCATTTTGCCCATATACCGATGTGTCAAGTGTTTCTTGTACGTGTTTTATATATTTTTTACTTTGAATTTTATGGTCGTTCCAATGTATATTTAATATACTTAATTTCTGATTGTAAATATCGTTCATATTGAAATCAAATAACAGCAACAATTCAGATTTTTTACTTGGGTTTTCGGTATTATCAATAATAGAGACTAATTCCTTACACAATTGATTTTTATTCAATTTGTTTATGTTACTAATACTATTCGTTACTAAACTATTTAGTTTATAGGCTTGTTTTCTTAATGGTTCTATTTTAAATTTTTTAGATAAATAACTTATATTAAAATTATTCTTATTATTTTGAATTTTATTTTTATTTAAAATTTTTAAGAATTCGCTTATTTCCACGGATGATATTTTTTCATTTATATCTTTATTGTAAATCTCTTTGTATTGTAAGCTAAATGAATTTAATTCTATCCTGAATTCACTCAAAAATGCTATTATGTCTTCCTTTTTATATATTCCAAATGGAATCTTCAATAATCCGTCTAAATATTGTTGTGCTTTGGATGCGTTTTCACCATTTTTATTCATAATTTCTTTATATTTTTCCATTGCCTTATTTTTGGTTGTTTCATCGGACTTTAATAACATGATTCGTTTTTCATAAGATATATCATCTTCATTAAAATCATGGAATTCCTTGTTATTTTTTTCTATTTTCTTTAAGGCTATTTTAAATAACTTTTGAACACTCCAATGTAAATTATTATAAACCTGTTCAGCTAACGGTTGTGGTTTGAGCAGATATGATTCATTACTAATCATATCATATAGCAAATATGCCATATATTGGGATTCATTATCATTTTTATGTAACAGAAATAAGGTTAGCATTTCTATTTGGTCTTCTATATTCATATTTAGAAATTCTTTCACAATAGAAGAGATAGTGATTTCCTTGTACTTTGATATCAAATTAAATTTATATTCGCATATGTCTATTAGTTGTATGTGTGTATATACAATATGGTCTCTTAGTGATAGTTGACTAAAAAAACCATTGAAAAATATTCTTTTATCTGGACTTACTTCATTTAAATTATTTTTTTTATGGAAAACTTGCCGTTGAATGTTTAATGGGTCCCTTTTAAAATACCCATCAATATTAATTATCATATTTCTAATTCTTATAGGAAATACCATTCTAGCCCCATGTATATTTAGTAAAAAATTATCCGTATCGATAAGTTTAAAAAATATAATATTATCATCGTATTTTTCAATATCGATATTGGTTTGAAGAGTATCCAAATCTTTTATTTCACAACTTATAGGAACAAATATTTTATTGAAACTATGTATTTTATGATTACTACTATAATAGCACATATTGAGACGACATAAAACATAAACTATATCTTCTATATTTAAAGCTCCTATATCCAATACTATATAATACAATTTTTTGTATATGTCTTCTATAAACTGTCTTCTTTGTATTATTGTATCTCTTTTTAGTGAAAAATATAAATTATTAATATTAAAATTTTCTATAATTTCATCTAACTTAATTAAAAGTATTGAATATTTTGAATACGATATTATAGTTTTACTATAACAATTATCTATATGAACCATAATATTGGTGATTACGCCAAATAATTTTTTACTATTTATATTGAGATGATGGATTGCCAGTAATTTCCTCATAAATATGCCTAAGATTTAAATATATATTAATTTACAAATATAAACAATATTTAAAAGCACATACATAATTTGTTATAGAATAAACAAAATGCGTAACACTACCGGTGGCAAAAAACATAAAAAGCAAGGGAATTCAGCGAATCAAAATACTGAATTCGTTTTTGCGGATAAAGAACAAAATTATGGTAAAGTTACCAAACTATTAGGTCATAGTAAATTCGAGATTATGGTATTTTATCCGAAAGTAATTATACAAAAAGATACGGAAAATAAACTACCGACTAAAGAGGTTCTCTTTAATGTTGGAAATAAAAACGATGATTATGATGTGAAAACATTAATAGGGAATGCCAGACCACGATTAAAAAAAAAGCGAATGTTTGCTAATAAAGACTGTTTTGTAATTGTATCATTAAGGGATTTCCAAGAAGGGGTTTGTGATATTATCCATGTATATAAACAAAATCACGTTCACATTTTAAATAAAAAAAAACTAATTCCAAGTTATTCAGTAGATAATGAGGCGAATGAAGTTGATGTAGAATTTGAAACACAAGATAATATGGATATTCCGAAGGTACCGGATCAAAATAAAGACGATAAATTTTTTAATATACAAATGGTAGAATCATCCGATGAAGAAGAACCATTGAGTTCGGAGATTAAATATGACGATTTCGGCAATATTATTTAAGTAGTTTCACTCATACTGAAGGTAGGGTTCTGTCAATAACGAGTTTTTCGTAGTTTTCCATTACATTTTCGTCGATATTAGGTTGATGTATTTGTTCCGGTTCACAGAAAGCTTGGTAATAATCGTGCATTTTGTCATTCGAAAAATCATCGACTTTCTCTATTGTTAGGTCTAGATTACTATCTAAATAATAGGGCGAAGCCTTTGGTTCTTCATAAATTATTATTTCCTTAGAAAAACAGGTAGTATTTTGTGTAATAATTTGTTCTTCACGCGGTCCTTGGTCCATTAAATGACCATAACCTTGATTACGAAAAATATCATTTGTGTAAATCTTTTCGGGTTGTTCAGTTAACGAACGTTCAAACATTTCATCTAATATTTCAGTACATGAAGGCATAGGTATTTCTTCTTGAGCCTGACAAAAATCGGTAAATTCCTTTTCCAATTCTTCATATGTTTTAGTCGTTTTATATTCGAGTTGTTCCTTAACAAAGTTATAGGATTTAATAACCATAGTAATTTCTTCCTTTGTTCCACCTTTATCAGGGTGACATATTAATGCTAAGGCATAATATCTTTCTTTTAGTTCTTTCAATGAACTTTCCGTAGTAATTCCAAATAATCCAAAGGGGTCTATTGTTTCAGCCATTTATAGAACTATACAGAAAAAAAATACAAACTATTTACTATAATTAAAATACATTTAATTAAAATACATTTTAATTAATTACTTAAAATTATTTTCTATGCTATATTATAGGAGAATTATTTAATTCACTTCACATAAATTTATTTATTGTAATTTGATAAAAATCATTAAGATAATATTTTAGGTATTATCGTTCTGATTGTAAAATTACGATGTCAGCACATTAATTATGAAAATGAAAATATAGTTTATTGTAAGTCCAAAGAGCATATTTACTTGGATATTGACGGGACAAGACGGAGGAGGCGGCGACGGATAGTTTAAGATAAGTTTCTAATTCAACCCATGTGCTATGTTAGAGACTTAATACATAATAGATAAATTTGTTTACTAACTGGATATTTGTTTGTGATGTATATATATATATAGGTAACGGCGGCGTTGAAGATACTGTTGGGTAAAGATTAAGGATAGGTGGTAGATAAAATAGATAGATAGATAAAAAAAAATATAAATAAAAAATATAAATATAATTATAAATATAAATATAATTATAAAAAATAAAAATAAAAATTATAAGGACGGATTCATTTTCGTGTATACAGAGCATGGAGCTCAATATGATTGTTTTTAATAAAAAATAATCTAACAAGAAATCTTTTCTTGCTGGATATTATTATTTTAATTGGAACTAATTCCACTATTTTTACTGGATTGATTTTTACTTGTTTGTTTTCTTAATTCTCCAGAATTGCTTGATTGATTACTTCTTCTCATTACAGTTTGCTCTTTGATTTTTTCGAGTAATTCTTTTTGTGGATTGTCAAGAGTAAAATTTGTTTTATATTTAATAATGTGTTCTTTTAATTCTTTAGGAACATTATCGATAGTAACAATATAATTGTTTATATCTTTCATATTTTCCATAATTGATTTACCAGTTTTATGACTCATTGATAAATTCTTTTGATATTTTTCTATTATTTCTTTTACTTTTTTTTGAAAATCATTTTTTAGTTTAAAACGTTCTATTATTCTTAAAAGTTCTTTATAGGATTTACCAATTAATAGTAAAGATATTTTATTCATTAAATCATCATCAACAGAAATATAATCATTGAGAATTATTCCTCTTCCTGAAGTAGATTCTAGAAACCGATTCATTTGATATATTATCAAAGTACTCATGAATAATTGTGCTAATTCATTTGCTTTTTGATTAATTATACTTCCACCTTTTTGTGTAGTGCGTCGTTTTGTTTTTTTCATTGTTCTCGATAATGACGACCTTGAAGCCAAATATTTTTTTGTTTTTCTTCGTGTAGAAGTTTCAGTATTATTATTTGGATATATTTCACTTTTACTTAATTCTCTTCTATAAAAAATGGCTAATTTATTTATAATATATTTAAATCGTGTTCCCATATTTCCAAACCCATAATCATGAAATGTATCAACTAATACTATCATTTTCCAAGCTAACATATCATACGCATCCGCTGATTTTGGTTGTATATGTTGGTCATCACACCAATATTTAGTATCATTCTCATTATTTAAATAACCACTTATACTTTTATTTATTCGGGGTTTGGTTGGTCCATTCATATGGGATTTAGCCAATGCTCTAAATACACAATCACCTACAAATGCGGGTCTATCTTTATCAACTTTTACAATATTTTTACTATTATCGAAATTAGCAGAATTAGCTTCTAAATATTGTGTAGTATCCCCAGATGTTTTACCTAAGAAACAACCATAAAATTTATTAAATAAGGATCTTTCTCCAGTTTTCATTATTATGTCTCCTTGTTCATCATAATCCATAAACTCAGTATTTAAAAGCACTTCTATACGTTTAAAGTTTACCCGATTTGCGCTTCTAAATAATCCTATTATTTCATTAGATTGTCCTTCAATCATAATATGATTAATCTCGTCCTCAAATAAAACCTGGAACGCACGTATGGCTACATTTGCTGCTTGTAAATAATCCGTTTTTATTAATGTTGTTTTTATTTCGTCTAAACCTATTCTATCTTGTTCTTTGGGTGTATACAAACTTAAATTTTTGTTCCCGAGTTTTAAATCGATTTTAATAGTGACATTAGTATTTTTTACATTAAAACTATACTTATCACCGCTATCAAATTTCCAAAAATATGGTAATACTTGCACATTTTCAATGCTTTCTCTTTCTTTATTTAAACACTTAGAATTTGCCCACCCATCAACATAATTACCTCCCGAACATAATGGTTTGAATTTCTTTACTGAATCATTATTATGATAATTCACGCCATTATCTATAACATATGTATCATTGGGTTTCAATGGTATTGATTTATTAGTTTGTTTTATATCTCCAATATAAATATTTTTAGGTAATGTCATAGCAATAATTTTAAGCAAACTATTCTCCCAATCTGAATCTAAATTTAATAATATCTTGGAATTGTGATTTAAGTTTTTATAATATTGAATGTTTTTAAGAAATTTTTTATTGTTTTGTCTAACTTCATTTAAGTCATCAACATAAGAATTTAAATTTAAATTTAGTTTTATATTATTTGAAACGAATCCATATAGTTTTTTCAAAATTAAACTAATAATTCTTATTGAAGGTTCATCTTTGAAGTCATCCTCTTTTTGTGATAACTTATATATATCTGGATACTCACTTTTAATAGTTTGAATTATATAAAATCCAATACTTCCTAAAAACATATTACCAGCTTCTTTGATTGGGTGTGTTAAAATACCCCCTTCCTTTTCTGTTATGACATTATTGATAATAAAAAAATATTCCTTGATTTTCTTTCGCAAACTTATATATTTTTTCAAAAAATCAAAATACATTCCTTCATTCTGAAATGGCTTAATAGGTTTTCTCGATACTTTTCCTTGTCCTAAGGTTTCCAACACATTAATCATATTCTTATAAGCACCATTCAGGTCATCTATTTGACTCTCAAGAAAAAATTCAATATCATTATCTTCGATTAATTTGGTATTAAGTGAAATAATATTATCCGTATTATTAACTTTATAACTATATTTTAAAAAACTAACCAATTCTATAGGTGCCATTCTTTTCATTTCTGGATAACGATTAAGAATATATTTAGTATCAAATAGGTTTTCATCACTTCCGAAGTCAATTAATTCATTATAATTTCTTTTAGTTTCTTCGTAGAATGCTTTCAAATTATTTTTTAGTGTTTCATCCGTATTTTCCAATATAACTAATGATAAGATTTGTCTAAAATTGTCTTTATAAAATTGAATAGTCTTATTTTCCTTGGATACTACTTGTCCAGTCTTATATATTCTAGATTTAGTCATTTGTAATCCCTTTTGAGTCATTAATTCACCAAGTGCTGTACTAGTTCTCTTTAACGTATATTTTTTTTTTTTGGCAGTAGAAGTTAAACTTTTGGGAATAGTTAACTTAGAAGTCATTATAATATATATGTGATAATTAATAAAAATAAAAATAAAAATAATTAACATAGTTTTTCTCTACGCATTTCTTCTGGACATTGGTCAATATTATTTTGAAATTTTTCTAAGTCGTAAACTATACCTTTCTTAGGACCACGACATACGACTCGTTCATTATCTCTATTTATGACTTGACCCAATTGAGCGCACTCTTCTACATAAATTTCATCTTGAAATGTTTCGACAAACATATTTTTTAATAAATATGAAATTAAAGCTAAACTAAATACAATTAAAACGACGTTTAATGAACACATTATATAACATAAAACAATAAAATAATTATTTAATTGTGGTGTAATTACAAACAAGCGAAAGCATACCCATCGGTAGCACCACATTGATATTTGTTACCATTAGGGTCAGTAATTACTTCACCTTGATTATCTCCGGAACATTCCATAACATTACTGACACCTGTAGCAGAAGCATTACATACATCTTGGAAACGTTCTTGAACACGTTTTACTAAAAGTCCCAACAATAATACTATTGCTACAACTAATAATACATTATTTACCATATCGAGATTGATTTTTACACTGCTTATTGACTTTCTAACCATTATAGAATACTATTACAAAAAAATTGGATCTATACAATAAAAAATTGGATCTATACAATAAAAAATTGAATCTATCCAATAAAAATATTAATTATTACATTATACTATGATTTACATTTACTCTGTAAAAGGTATCTGGAAATTTGAAATCGATTCCAATATTCAAACGGTTATTAACCTGAAAAAAGCATACGTACAAAAGTATCCGGAATTCAATCTAGGCAACATTCACATTTACGACGATTCACGTATTCTTCTTTACGACATCGATCTGCTACAAAATAATATTCGGTATCATCTAGTAATCCGACCAATAACATGTCTTCACCCTTAATGCAAAGTAAATTTAACTATTTTGGACATATAGATAAACTACCTATTATTCTTACTAAACTTAAAACAATAAATAAAACAACAATAATGATTAGTGAAAATAATATTTTATTGGAAATAGTTTTCAAATATACTGAAGAAAATAAAGAAACTAATATTATTACTAAAGATGCACATATTGATTGTATGATTAAAGAATTAAAACAAATAAATTTTAAAGGAACCATTTCCCTTAGAAAAACATATGGGAATTCATATATATTTTAACCCTTCACGATAACTATTCCACCGACTATTGTTACTAATACTAATAGCATAACAGCCAATATGTATAAACTATAATAATACATGATGTCTCTACCCCAGGTTCCCGAACATTCACATTTTTTATTTACTAATTTATGGACATATGAAACTACTACACCAATATATACTAAATTTAACAATCCTGCTAATGGTAATACATAGTTTACTAATAAAGGTGAATTTTCAGGTACAAATACCATTAAAAGTGATAGCGCTATTAAAACTACACTATAATGTTTAATTATATCGCGTCGTATATCTCTTGAACATTCACATTGTTTTCTTTCTAGTTTTAATACAAAATTCAAGAATATTCCTTGAACTAGTAGAGTCAATAAAAATGGCAAAATTTGTATAGTATTAATCATTTTATAATTTATAGTAATATTTTTTATTCAAAAAATGTAAGATTAAATAGGATTATACATAATGCGTGAAGGATTTTTAAAACTTTACCTCTGTTTGACCATATTGTCATATCACCTAATCCTACTGTTCCATGAATTATAGTCGTCATATATAAATAATCTAATGGACCGGCTTCATAATTTTCCTTTTGATTAGTAAAATGTAGTTCATTCGTTGGTATTAAAAAATAGTATAAACATAAAAATACCAAATATATATATAAATTCATTTCTAAAAGAAATATTTTATTTGGTAATCTTTTTATAACCTTATTTATACTCTCAGGATTTAAAAAATAAGAGAACATATAATAATATATATTTTTATTTTAAAAAATATTCCTTTTTTTTTTTGTTTTCACATATTTTTACATTTAACCATATTTTCTCGTAAATAACATACTAATGATAAACGTGTATAATCTTTAGTTCTAGGTATTTGTTTGGTATTAGCATGCCATTCATGGACATCCATAGCCAAAAAATCACCATTCCGAACATCAACCGCAACACCATATTGTGGAAATCCAGTATAACCACCATCATATTTCCCATTTGGATCTTCAATTACAACCAAATTACCAAACCCATCTTTATAATCACCAGCATCTTTATGGAGAGCCGTTTGCCAATTATAATTTATAGTAACCGTACTAAAACAAGTCTCTGGAATCACAAATTGAGTTTCATGGGCTCTATTATATTGTGATCTATAATTCATCGGCGCAAGGCGTTTGAACTGTTTGTCTATTTTCTGTATTAATGGTACGACATTATCCCATTTTTCTACTTGTTGAGATGTAAATGCCGTTGTTCGGCACGGTGGAGCATCTACACCCAAATTACGGTCTCGTTTATCGAAAAAGCCTATAATATTACTATGAGAAATATTACCAAAACTATTGTTAATAAATCCTCCATTAGATTTTGATTTATAACCATGAATGCGAAATTTACTTATTTTTTTTTTTTCAAATTGCTTCATTTCATTCGCATAACTTGGTAATTTCGACAAATCAATTACACCCGCAGACGCACCCCTATTATCGTGTGTCTTCATTGCGGCTTTCTT
>Ga0257127_1001953_pt1 | contig 13493 bp, 11 predicted proteins | sample SI060_135mmetaG_FD_190152 | JGI IMG/M metagenome (GOLD analysis project Ga0257127, IMG submission 190152) | Marine microbial communities from Saanich Inlet, British Columbia, Canada - SI060_135m | ecosystem: Environmental > Aquatic > Marine > Inlet | place: Canada: British Columbia | collected... | reverse complement strand
ATAACTGTAGCTGGAAATAAATCTAATATATTAGTGATAGCCACCAAAATTAAAAATAAAAAAAAGAAGAGAATCTAGTAATCCAAACAATATAGAGAACATAGTAATCTTTCGTTATTAATTTTATAATTGATATTATTGAATCATTTTTGAATAGCATGATTCAATAATTTTGCTTGGAATATCAAAACAATCGTGTATGTTATTTTCACGCATTTCAGATATAGCATTTTTAATGTCATTATCAGTAAACAATTGTGATAATACTGATCGTAGCATATCAAACATTTTATCGTTCCATTTATTGATGTATTCGCTTATGCATAACATAACATATACGTAACAATTAACATCACTATTGTCATTTTGTAGTTTGCCAACATCATTCAGTAATTGACTCAACATTAACTGAACTTTTTCTGGTTCAGCATTATTAATTTTTGAGATGATTTTTATTTTATCATTAAAATCATCCAAAATTGGACCTTTATATTTATCATAAGTGTCGTCATCATAAATAATATCACATTCAGCAGTTTTTTCTGTGATACTATTTTCTTCAGCAGATTTAATGTTAATTTCAATTTCCATTAACTGTTTAATATTTTGATCTAATAGTCCACGTATGACTTGACATTTATCTGCATCAAAATTATTAAGCATATTGCGAGATATGGCATTTGCTTGTTTCACATGTGCTGTTTTTTTTACTTGTGGAATATGTTTAGATACGTTATTATTACCGCACATGTTAAGTGTCACATTTGTTGATGGAACATGAATATTTACATAATCATCGCCACGCAAAGTAACTATATTTTCCAAATTGCCAATATTTTCTGGTTGAAATTGACGCAATAATCTTATCATTCCATCAATATTATTAAACAATTTCTTGAGTTTTATGCATTGCAAGTAATCAATCAATTCGTCAGTTGTCAAATACATATATGTTTTTTTTACATCGTGAATCATATCATTTAATATTTCAACAGAAACAAACCAATTTTCTTTTTTTGCAATAATATTTCCTAACGTCATTTTTGTTCTCATATCGAATAACTGAAAATTATCGAGAATTGCAATATAAACTGCATTGTTTTTTTGTTTTGTATGTTGAATGCAATATAACAGTCCATTAATATCTTCGCTTTCAATACAATTTATCATATATTGCGTTTGAACCGTTTCTACGTTTGATTCACCAACCAACGCACCTCTGCATGCTGTACAATATGTAGATACTTCTCCTCGATCGCCGGTAATCTGTAACTCTATGGAATGTTTCGCAAGCAAGTTATCAAATAGATTATTCATGTCGGCAGTATTCCATCTGGACTTAACGAATGCAACAACATCAAGCTGTTTAATGTCATTTTCATTGGGTCCAAGTGTTATCATTTTTCTGCAAACAGAAATAGTATCATAAACATATCCCCAATATCCATTGTTATGAACAGAAGATCCCAACTTGAAACATTGCAATACTATTTCAGAAATTACAACATCTGGATTTTGTTGAAATACAAAACAAAATCCAGATCTAAATCTGTCAACTGTTTGCAAATTTACGACGTTGGTTATTCCGCGAATCATTAATTTTGCAGAATTGTCAAATGTTGGAACATTGAACAATAACGAATGGAAAAAATCTTTTTGCCGTTCACTGACCCCTAACTCTCCGGGAGCATATGTAGTTCTGTTATTTGCATACCCATCTCGAAATTTATCGAACGCTATATTTAACGATTCAAATGCATTTTCTTGTTTTTTACCGCTTAACTTTAACGGATCGCATCCAGATTTTGCTAGTACATTTACCATTAATTCAGCATCATGTGGAGTTCTTACAAAATCTTTAATCTTTCCTTCATTTGAGTTAAATTGCGGCCATGGGATCCAATGAACTGCGTCGTATCCATCACTACCTTCCGAAAGATCAGATAAGTACGCAAATATTTCTGCATCTTCAAATATTTCCCAAAGGTAATAACTTACAGCTTTTTCTAATATTGTTCCTTTATCTCGTTTTGATGAAGCATCACGTAACATATCTTTAAAATCACTAATTAACTGACTACTGCGTAAATTAGTAACATTTTTATTTATTATTCGTTTGATGTTGCTGCCTGTAGTTGATGAATTTGTGTACACTTTTTTAGCATTATTACCATAATTGTTTCTACCGTTATTGCTGTTATTATTACTTCTAATATCATTTGCATTCCTGAAATTTCTGGTATTACTAGCACTGCCTGTCCTATGTGCACTATTCACACTGGATGTTCGACGTTGCGAATTATGTGGTGCATTAGTTGCATTTGTTGTATGCGTTGAATCTGGATTTTTTAACTTTCTTTCTTTTTTTTTTACAACGGTAAATCCATCAGACCCAGACTCAATATTAGATTCAGACATGCGATGATCAGCGAAACGATTTGACATATTGTTAATATATGTAATGTATCACATAATTCTCAACTTATTAGAATAGCTCAGTATATATCAAATTCAACTTTTTTATCGGGTATTTTTATCGGGTGTGAGACATATAATGAACGCAATAATATGACACTATTGCATAATATGGCAATTTCCAAATAGTTTTTTTGATTTTAGAAATGTGTGATAGTTTTTTATTTCCGCATTTTGTTGTCACGAATGCGTAATCAATTACATACATTACAGTTCCCATTACAGGCAATAGCCATTTAGAAAAATAATTAGAATTATCATAACATAAATATCCGAGCATACAAGTTAATATTATTGCCAAAGTGATGCTATCTCTGTTTTTTAATAACACAACAAATAATGTTGCAGCTACAAAATGCGACAATAAATATATCATATTATTTGATAAATTACGAGGTTTAATATTGTTCACTTCATTATTTTTAAACAGATAAATTAATTGTTGTTTTAATTTTGAAATATTAATAAGTTTTATTTGATCGCCTGGTATTTTTATATCAGTATTTTCTGGATTTATTGAGCTTGTGTTGGATAGTTCCATATGTTTATACAGTATATTTTAATATTTTTAATATTTTATTTTAATTTACTTGATATAATATAAAATGAACAAGTGTGATAAATATAATTATGTAATATATCATAGAAATTGTCTTGATGGATTTACGTCATTTATAATAGCAGATCTATCGAATAAAATAGATAAAAATGCATTGATATTGCCAGACATACCATCCGCACAACATCCTCCAAGGAACATTGAAGGGAAAAACATTCTTATAATGGACGTTGCATATAATGAAAAAGTTGCAAAAGAAATATTTGTGGCAGCAAACAGCGTTGTGTTTATAGATCACCATATAACAAATCATAGTGAAATAGTACAAATAAAAAAAAATTTGGATAAAAACATACAATTAATATATGATGAAAGTGAATGTGGAGCAAGTTTAACTTGGAAATTTTTCTTTGGTAATAAAATAATGCCTCAATTTTTAAAATATATAAAAGCAAATGATCTTGGTAACTGGGATAAATATAAAGACACATTAAATTTTATAACTAGTTTATCAGTTAATTTTAACTTTGATTTAACAGAAAAAAACATTAATAACTGGAAAACGTTATTCGATCCAGAGATTGTTAAAAAAATAATTAAAAAGGGAAAAATATATCGAGAATACACTCAAAACGAAATAGAAAAAAATTATAAACGATATTCAATGATGGCATTTCCGTCGGAAGCAGTATATGAAAAATATACTGATTATTTTGACAAACCCGGCCAATACAAAGTTGCAGTAAGTTCATCATCCTGCCCAAGTGTTTCACAACTAGGTGACTATATGCTTAAACATATAAATTGTGATTTTGTAATGTTTGTAACTCACAGATTAGATACTCATGATTATGTTATTTCGTTTAGAAGTTTACTGGTTGATGTTGGGCAAATTGCAAAAATGTTTGAAGGAGGTGGTCATACACATGCATCTGCATGCTCAATACAAATATCTGAATTTCAATTAAATGAATTATTTATGCGGGATTCGTTACCAAGACAAAAACGATAAAAAAATTAAATAAAACGCAATATGTTAATTATTTACATAAAATAAATAATTATTAAATTAATAAATTAAGAAATTAAGCAATTAAGCAAATAATTCTTTAATATTGTCACTTGCGCTTTGGGCAGATACGTGAATTGCACCACCGCCTAACTGGACAGTTTGGACTGGTTTTTTTTTTAGAAGTTTATCTAAGTGGCCATTTCTATGAGCATATAATGCAATTAATACAAATATAAGCAATATAATTACCATTCGAGGAATTTTATATCCCAAAATATTTACAGAAGTTCTCTTTTTTTTATTTTCACTATCGGTAGATTCCATTTTTTATTACTATATTCTTGTTTTATATATTTTTTTTATACCAAAGTTTAATTGCCGTCAAATGTTTGTTATAAAATGAAATAAGCTAATTTTAATTATATATTTGTATTAAAAATTTCTTGGGATATCATATAGTAAAATATTATATATACATATTGATGGTAATGTGCATGAACATATCTTAGGTTTAATTCCTAATATCATCTGATCGGCAATATTCATTGATTGTTGATTAGCGAAATATACTGTAAATAAAGTTTAATTGACTTTGTTTTAATTTGTAGTTATCAAATGTTTAAATTTGACAAATTGCATTATCTGTACAGTTGTGTTATGACTGCATAGAGTGGGAGGTGGACAAGTATCACGTCTGTCAGCTTATGTTATATGATTATTAAAATCATAAATTAGTTATTTGGTTTCATTATTAACTAACTATATTAAGCAATGTACCACACGATCTAAATCGTAAATGTATATTTCGCACACTTCCAGTTTATAACTGGCTGAAATAATTACGCAATAAAATGCTTAAGGACACTATATACTTGAGAACAGAGAAGTATCATGTATACCTATATGTTGTTCATCGACATATCATAATATAAATTAACCATGCAATTTTGTCTTCATAAATTGCCAAATTATATCTAACTATTTGTTGTTAAATATGCCTGCATATCATCAACAAATAAATGTTACGTATAATCAAATGTAATGCTATATTGGCGTTACATATAAATGTCCTTTTCGAACTGTTGTGTAGTTTCAGATACAAATTCAAATATCTGAAGCTTTTTGATCGATCACATTATTTGAATCGAATGAATTGATTGATATATCACGACTTTGGATATTTTGAAAATTAGTCAAGTCCTTAATCATAAAATATGTTTTATCAACAAATCCAAATTTTCTATAATAATTTTTAACACCGTTTCCTGATATCACAGCAATTTTATTATAATTATTCATTTTAGCTATTTTAAACGCTTCTTCTAATAGTCTAGTTCCAAATCCAACATGTTGGCAATTGGTTTTGTCTTTGTTATCAGTCGACGTAGTTTTACCATACACATGCAATTCTCGTATTAACGCACACCCATGTAGTTCATCAAATACAATGGTTCTGTCTGATTCTGGGTTAAGTCTTAATCTCAAAAATCCAAACAATTTTTCCTCATCTGGAGTTTCAAATGACAAAAAATGTTCATTTGAGCCGCTTGACATAAATTTGTAGTTAAATAACTGAGCAGATAAAAAATCTACTTTTTCTTTTTTAATTTCTCTACATCGTATACATTTACATTTTAAATTTTGTTTTTTCATTTCATTTTGAATAAGTTGGCGTGCACTAACATCACTATTTCCTCCAATAATATATTGAGATGGTATATCTCGTATAATTCTATTTAATCTGACAGTTTTTGGAACTTTCATTTTTATTTCTATTAGTAATTCATGCAATCTCGTAAATTTTTCAGGATTTAAATATCTAGCAGGCATTTCCGAATATGGTTTATGTAATCCTCTATTATATTCATCCTCTAGATCAGTATATGGAACAACTTCGAACGGATATATTTTCCATTGATCTACTTGCCAGTCTGGATGAACTGTTATTGTGTTAAACATTTCTCTATCTGCCTCATACATATCAAACTCCCAATCTACGTCATTGATTTCCAAACCTTTTTTAAATTGATTTACAATTGCTTTCAATGGTTTTGGCAAATCTGGCATCCAATGCGCGTCAACTTTAAAGCAGTTATTTTTTAATGACTTTATTGCCTTTATTGCAGTTGCTGAACTGCATCTTCTATTTACACGTTTTAATATTATATCTAAAATGTGCTGAATTCCAATTTGAACTCTAGTTACACCAAGCATTCTAAATTTTTTTTGTTCTGCTTCGTTAACGCAATCTGGTCTTGTTTCTATAGTTAATCCAATAACTTTACATCTGGCAGATTCGTTTATTATCATCTCCTCATATAATGAAAGTATGTCTCGTAAATTATTGCTATCGATATTTTCTAAATCGTCATAAAATGTATTTGCAGCATAATATATTTTATGAATAAAATCGATTTGATAATGATCTGGATACGAACTCCACGTTCCGCCAAGTACAATAACCTCTGCTTTATCCACCGGGTGGCCATTTTTTTTATATGTAAATCCTCTATCTCTGAATTGTAGCACTGGATCAAAATTGTGACGATTTGCACGAGATACAGCAGGTTCTTCTTTCAAATATGATCTTGGTTGTCCAGGTTGTTTAGGGCAATATTTACAATCAAATTTGCAACTAAAAGTTTGACCATCTGGATATGGCGATAACACAACAGTAAATACCATAACTCCGCTTTGACTTCTGACACTTCTTTTTTGTAATAGTTCTTCATATTTTTTGTTATATTCAAAAATAGATTCATTGCACATTGTTTCGTAACATTGATAAAAATCAGAATTTGAAAAATTGGTTTTGTTGGCAGATTTAGCTTTTTTTAAATATTTATCAGCTTCATCTCTACTTGCACAATCGGTAGAAACCAATCCAGAAATAATATTTCTTAAAACTTGTTGTTTTTTACAAGTACTATCAGATTTAATTACATCCGCTACATCCACTGCATCCGCTACATCCGCTACATCCACTACATCCACTGCATCCGCTACGTTCGTGGAGTTTATTATATCAACTACATTTGCTTTATTTGTCAAACCCACGATATCTTCAATATCTGGGATATCTTCAATATCTATAATATTTATATGTTGTTCATTGCATGACATATGTATTATTGTATTAACGTTATGTACAATATATAATGTATGTTACATATTGTGCATGATAAAAATATTCAATTTTTAATTATTTATTATTTATTTATGATTACTAAAACCAATTTGCTGGATTTAGTGTATTACCAATGTCTTTCCAAAATCCTCCATCCAACATCCCTTTATCATTTTCTAACATATTTTTAGTACATGACATCGTACTGGAACATAGATATACAACAACGCCATATAATAATAAATTTCCTTTCCCCGCTCGAGTACATCCGAATATCATTATGCCTGTACATATTAAACATAATAACCAAACTGACGCCCATGTGGTCCAATCACTAGTCGAACATTTACTACTTTCACCCGACATATCTAAATATACTGTGTATGCTAAAATGAAAAATACCATAAACTTAATATAATCGACTGCCGGCATACATAATATCATTTCTATTTGTTTTGCTTCCGGAAATTGCGAAGGTACAACTTGCCCTACTATTACTATCAATATAGTACAGCATACCACAACTAACCAATATACCCAATTACATGGACTTTCGTATTTTTGATCAAATTTTATAAATCCCATACTCTTTATTATATTTACCAATAAATAAAAAATCCAGTCGAACAACAGAAAAATTTGATTTTTTATGTCAATAAATTACAATACTTATGACATATTGAGTACGACCTATATATGACATCGTTCTACGATACGCTAAATATTAATAAAAATGCAAATAGTGATGAAATTTCAAAAGCGTACAAAAAGCTCGCATTGAAATGGCATCCTGATAGACATAAATCAGAAGAAGATAAAAAAATAGCGGAGGATAAATTTAAAAAAATTGGCGAGGCATACAGTGTGCTATCTGATAATGATAAACGTAAAATATATGATATGACTGGATCGGCTGATGGACAAAGTATGCCAACTGGTAACGCAAATCCATTTTCTGGAAGACATGCAGGTGGATTTCACGGAAATATGAACAATGGGCCAAACTCTGGTACTACTTTTCGTCATTTTTCAACTAATGGCACAAACGTAGGCAGTGGTGGCAATGTAGATCCTCATGAAATTTTCAAAACATTTTTTGGAGGTGACGATCCTTTCACACAAGACACATCGTTTTTTAATCAGAGATCAGTAAAAAAACAACGCAATGTTCATGTTCAGCCAATTCCGTTTACATTAGAAGAATTATATACAGGATGCACTAAAAAAGTAAAAATAAGAGAAATAACAAAAGAAATAACAGTTCAACCAGGATGGAAAGAAGGAGCCAATATTACATTTGGCGATATTATACCTAACAGTGACGTCAAATTTATAGTTAATCAACTTCCTCATAATTTATTTAAACGAGATGACACAGGCAATTTACATCATAAAATAACTCTAACTGCAAATGAAGCAATAAATGGATTTACTAAAACTATACGAAAATTAGACGGAACGACGTGCGATCTTAAATTAAATAAATTAAATTCGTCCGATTATGTACATACAATTAAATCAGGAGGAATGCCAATACGAAAAGGGGGGACGTTTGTAGGATATGGAAATATGATAATAACGTTCGTTGTTATTTTTTAATTTATTTAATTATTCAAATATATAGTTTTTTGGGAATTTTAAATTTGATATCTTTTAGTTCATTATCAAATATAATTGTGTAATTTTCGATAGTATCTATAGCATCCGTGTTATCTACTTTATCCACATTATCCACGTTACTTGTGTTGTTTGTGTTGTTTGTGGTATTTCTGTTAGTAGCGAGTTCTTCCGGAATATTTATGGGTGTTGTTGTTTCACTTAATCCTAACATTCCAATGTTTAGAATATTTTTTATTGGATTTTTGAGTCGAAAATCGCATAAAAAACATTTGGGATAATATTTACAACTATTACAATTATGAGTATCGTAATATTCTAAAATATATGAGGCAATTCCAAATAAATGACATCTCTTATCAAATTCCAAACGTGTATTTTCGTCATAATTTTCAGAAAAATAACAATGTTTACATATGATTTGATTTAAGCACTCTGATTGTGTAAGAACGTCATGCCCTATATATGTTGTTGTACATATTTTACACGTGTGCAATTTATCAACTTCATCCACATTTTTATAAATTAACGGCACATACATATCACTCATGTTAATATTTAATTATTTTTATACAAATAATAGTATGTTATTTTGCAATGAAAAAATCAATTTTTATGTTTTACATAAAAGAAATATCCCCATCCACATGTCATGCAAATTCCAGATGTAACAACAAATGCAACCATAAACGCGATTTTTTTTGGTTTAAGCACGGCAATATTTTCATGTTGATCATCTGTTGCATCATTTAACAAGTTTACAGAAGTGATTAGCTCTGATGTATTTTCGCAAAAAACTGATGCAATATCATTATTAATATCATTCGCAAATTTTTCTAAATTTTCTGTTTTTGTTGCTGTCATATTTATACGACTTCCAACAGAATCCAATAATTTTTTATTATCTTTGGCTACATATTTTGCAATCGCTGATAGCAAGCAGCATGAATGAATAAGTTTATGAATTGAATTTGATCTATCTAAATTGGCAATATTTATACTTCCATTTGAAATAGATTCATATTCACTTTTTGGAGAGTTTGTGATATTTTGTATAATATTATCGTAATGATGCTCTTGTTCATAATATTTACGTTCGACATTTTTTCGTAATATCGCATGAAATGTAGCAACTTCTTGAGAAATTTCAAAACCAACAATGACAGCAACATTTAAAGATGTTCTCACGAACGATCCAGTATATAATGTGTCATGAATACCGTTCATAATTGTTTAATATGTTAATATTATATATTTGATATATTTCAACTCATTTATAAGAACAACCGATTGAGTATAAATATCAATTTTTTGTTATATTTTTGAGTTGCAATAAGTGATACTATTTACGCAATTTTATAAAATAATATTAATTTCCCACGAATGCCATTTCAAGTTTACCAAGAGTAACTCTCATATCGTTCAATTTGTGAAGTTCAGAATTTAATCTATCTCGTTCTTTTTGAGTTTCTGTTTTTTCAACAATATATGCTTTCAGTCTGTTTAAATCTTGTGACAATAGTAAATTTAATTTTTTGTATATGTTATTTTTTATTGCTAATATGATTTTACATTGAACTGTTTTTATAGTTGACTCAATAACTTTATCTGCTATATGCATAAAATATGTAGACATTATTCGTCTAAGTTGATCGGCATTGCAATTAAAATTATTCTCAGTTGTCATTTTTATGTTTGAATTACTATTCATCATAAATTTTTTGTTTAATCCAGCGTCTGGTTGCGACTGCTTTAAAATAATTTTTATTGCGTTTAATTTATTAATGTCGCTTATGTAAAAATACGACCCTTCAATTGAAATTTGTTCTTTCATTTGGGCTGCAGTTGTATGTTCTAGTTCATTTATAAATTGAGTAATTGTAGCCGCTATTAATTTTTTTAGTTTATCGTATGACTTCAAACTTTCAAGATCTTCACAATTTAATATGTTTAAAGATATATGATTTAACGTCTGGCATACATATCCTATATATTTATGAGATATTTCATGTAATTTCTGAATAGGATTAACTTCTGTGTCTTTCATACATTTATCAATCAAACTATCTATGCAAATATCTGATATTTGTCGGTGTCCTTGCGATCCTTTAATATAGTTATTATAATATTCATCAGATACATTTATAAACGGATCAGATGTGGTTACTTCATGCATTAAAGAATTTTGTAATTCACGTAACGTACACCCAAAATTATATCCACCTTCAATATTATCAATTTCTGAACATACATACGGAACAAATTTTGCTGTAATTTCAATAAAGTATGCAATTTTTTCATCGTCTGTTTTAAGTCCCTTGCCTAAATTATGCAATTTTTTTTCTTTTGTTTCAATGACTTCATTTAACTTGACGCGAATAATCGGAATGGATTCAGAAATCGATCTCATCAAATAATTATATAAATGTGGACGAAGATTTTTCATTCCAAACCTGCTGTTGGATATTAATGATCCGCTAAAATTTTGATTAAAATATAAATTTTCAGTTTCTTCATTTTGATCAGCTTCTTCTATTTTATTGGCAATAACAAAATATCCATCGCTCATTACTTCTGTTGATGGAGCAGGCTCATTTGTTCCTATCATTTTACCTTCTATGATATAATTTAAATTATTTCTGAGACGTGTATTTAACAAATCAGGTTTTGTTAATAATCCGATTGTTTTAATATCGCAAGTTTGCTTCACTTCGTTAATAAGTGCAATACCGAGATCAGTTGCTAGGTCAATACCTGATTTAATAACTACAAGTGCTGTAGTATTTGATTTTAATAGTTCATTTTTTGCCAAGTTCCTTATTTGTTCAGGTAATGAGTTAGCTGCTGACGCAACTAGCCCAGGCATATCAACAAATGAAAAATCATTAACTTTTGATGAATATATGTCAATATATATTGGTTTACATGAAACCATGTTAGATCCTCCAGTTATTTCAGTTGTGAGAGACATGACGTCTTTTTTAATTTCATTTAATGAACCCGAATAATTTTCGTCATTTTTAAATGATATTTGTTTTTTTGTGATTATTTCTCCGTCTTCAATCATATGATATAATTTTATTTCGGTAGTATCAGACATAACGTTATATAATCTAACATATATTGGTGTTCTTGTTACCATATTATCTCCCATGGGTAATACATCGAATCCAATCAATCGTTTTACAACTGTTGACTTGCCGGAACTTTGAGAACCAACCACTGCCATTTTGGGCACTGGAATATCGATAGAATTTCCATACGACAAGCATGCCGCGGAAATTTCATTTATGTATTGTATTGGGTGCATCTTTTGACTTTTCATTATATTTTATGTTATAATATACTACAGTCATAAAATATAACGACAATTTTCGCAATTAAAATTTCAATTTTTCAATGTTCGGTACTCAATAAACAATACACAATACTCAATGCTCTAAATATTTGTATAACACATAATAAAAAAATATGAGTAATAAACATATCGCAACGTTCATAAATACTTTATCATAATGTCTATTTGGTGGATTGGGATCGTCAACAATATTTTCATATATAACATTTTGTGTATTATCCAATATATTTTCAAATGAACCGCCTATCATTATATAATTTATAGATACAAATATATTTAGAATTTTTTATTTATGAATTATGATTTATTATTTATTATTTAAAGTTGATATTTAATTGTTCTTTTTGGCATATTTATTTGATATACATATATTAATCTTTGCATTACAAAGTTAAACATATTTTGTTTAGAATATTATAAATGGACTTTGTAACATGTTCTGTAATAAATCAATATATGAGATATAAAAATAAATTCAGCAAAATATATAATGAAAAAATATTGCTGTTGTTATATTTAGAAAAATATAGCTTATATTATGTAATATATAATAAGTTAAATGACAAACAACTTGGAAAAGAAATTTCAAATTATGGATATCATCCTGTAAACTATGTTGCAAATAATATAATATATCACTATTTTACATTTAAACACAATCAACATGATAAAATTGTGGACACCTTACGAAATTATTACACAATCGTGTATATAGATGTCGATAACACATTTATTTGGCAAGAACGTAAATGCTCGTTAAATAGATATCAAAAAAATACTTTTTTTAACAGTTTATTATCAAATGCAACATCTATTTTTTTTGAAAAAATAGAACCTAGAGCAAATACTCGAAATAATTTGTTTGATTCAAATAAAAACACGACATTTTCAGGAGCAACACATAAAAATTGTACAGATGAAAATTTATCACAAATCAGCAGCGCAATATCTGTAGATTCGCCAAAATCTGCCAATTCTTCACGATCTGAAAATTCACCACAATCTTTCGGTTTTAGGAATATAATTAAAGAGGTTATACATAATAAAATTGAAGAGCATATCACTGAAAAATATGTAAGTGATGAACAATCCACTCGCGATATCCATAATAATCATAATGATTGTAATGATCGTAACGGTTGCGAGAATGTTGATGATTGTAATAAATTAAATAATCATGCCAATCATGTCAATCATGTTGAACATGATATTCAATCGTCATATAATCATTTTGATATACCGCGCCATGTCAAATTACATGATAAATCTGTGAAAGAATCTGTTGCATTTGTAGATCCATTTTCTAAAAGTACAACAAACAATATTGACGATAGTATGGTTTTGT
>Ga0257127_1001946_pt1 | contig 13522 bp, 13 predicted proteins | sample SI060_135mmetaG_FD_190152 | JGI IMG/M metagenome (GOLD analysis project Ga0257127, IMG submission 190152) | Marine microbial communities from Saanich Inlet, British Columbia, Canada - SI060_135m | ecosystem: Environmental > Aquatic > Marine > Inlet | place: Canada: British Columbia | collected... | reverse complement strand
GAGAATTAGCTCGAGTTAATACATCAACTTTATTGGCTATTAGAAAACTAATGAGTACGCTATCTAAGTCGAAAATTAATGTTCTGTTTCTAGATGAAGTGATTGGAGTTCTTGATGATGAAGGTAGAGAGAAGCTAATAGAAGTATTGCTAAGAGAGCACGATCTAAATACTTTCTTAGTGAGTCACGGGTGGAGCCACCCACTATTGACTAAAATTAATGTGGTGAAAACAAACAAAATATCGAGGTTAGAATAATGAGAACTGTAAATGAGAAAACAGCTATTGAACATATCAACAAAGACGAGCTAGTATTAATATACTGGGCGGTAAGTAACTGTCCTAACTGTACACACTTTAACGACACACTAACAGAGTTGGAGGACGAACATACTAGTTGGACATTTTTAAAAGTATCTTTAGACAGCAGACTTAAAGAACTTGGAAGAGACACCGGGTACTTTGAACCAGACGTGTACCCCACCGTCTTCTTCTTCAAAAATAATCGTAGAGTCTTAGTAGCTACTGGAGTTGCCCCAAAAGAAGCTATTACAGGTACTCTAAATGATATATCGGCAGGTGGCTATAAAACCAGAGAAGAAATAGAGCAGGAAATGTTAGATGCCCTCGACTAATAAAAGTAAGGCTAAAGGTACAAGGGCCGAAGCATCCGCCTGCAAAGTGCTTTCAGCACACACTGGCTGGAAATGGGAACGAATCCCTCTTTCAGGAGCTTTAGACGCTAAGCACGGACTTAAAGGAGATGTTTATATTCCTAAAGAACTTATGAAGTATAGTGTGGAAGTAAAACACTATAAAGATGACCATCTTAACAGTAAGTTGTTAACAGGAAAGACTCCTCAAATTATGGAATGGTGGAAGCAAACTGTTCGAGAGCAGCTAGAGAATGAAGTGGATCACCCTTTATTAGTATTTAAGTTTGATAGAAGTAAGTGGTTTGCTGCTTTTCAACAGGAACCAGTAAACGATTATCGACATCTTTATTACTCAGAAGGTATATATTTAGCAAAGCTAGAAGATTATCTTACTGATCGTTGCAAAGATGATTGGGTTTGGAAAAGAAGTTAATACGATAAAAACCCAGCATCTTTTAGGTGTCTGGGGTTTTTATCGTATTCAGTACTAGTTACGCACTAGGTTCAGTAGGTAAAACTACGTCAACCGCGTTAGCATAAGTCTGTGGGACGTCTCTAAGGGCTTGCCTATAAGTTCTCCAAGCTGCTTGATCGGCTCCAGGGTACGAAGGAAGATCTCTCCAATCTGTATTAGCTAACATTTCTTTTAGAAGGTCTCTAACAGAAATCCAGGTATCGGCGTCAGACTTGTCTCTTAGCTCATATGCCATGTACACTCCGTCCACTACCTGAGGGCTATCTGATTCGAAGATTGAATTAGTTTGCACTCTCCCGCCACATATACTTGTGGCAGTCAAAACAGTCTGTGTAGCTACTATCTGGTAGTCTACCCAGTACCCGTCCGCGTTTTGGTAAATATCTTTAGCTAAAGATATTTGACCTTCTGTAGGTTGTGAATCTACGGCATTGATTTTAACAATTCCGTTGTCTGATAAAAAAGCACTGTTAGGGCCTTGTTCAGGGAAAGAAACCTTAGGAAACTCCCCTTTTAAAGATACTATTTTCGTAAATGTACCTTCGTTGTTGTATGCATAATACATATGTACCTCCTTGAGTAATTGGTATTTTTTTGTTATTAAAAGTAGCCCTATCTAAGAAGGGTTAGTGAACGTAATAGTTCCTGGGTTGGAAGTTGCTGAGCAACTCCAAAAAGCGGCCCCCGCTGGGCCGGTAATAGTAGTAGTATTAGTGCTAGTGTCATTGGTGGCCTCGAAGTACTTGCCTCCCGCTGTTCTACCATTAATAAAACTAGCTAAAGAGTTGCCTACTGAATCCGAGTCGTCAGACCCCGAACTACTAACACTTCTTGTAAAAGTGCCTTGTGAACTACCCTCGTATGATACGGTATATGTCGTTTGGGCTCCAGAAGCTGCTCTACCGGGGGACCGAGTCCAAGTAGTAGAGAGCATCCCCGACAAACTGAAGGTTGGTGGGGTAGCAGTATTCTGTCCTGCAGACCCAAGCCAAGTTAAAGTATGGCAAATTGAAGCGCCTGACGAATTCTGGTTACCTCTGCTGAAATTCCAGATGTACTTATTGGGTGTACTACATGAAGTGTTAAAGCTGTTGATCCAGCCGGCTGCTAAACCTGCATCAATATAAGAGCGGTAAGTTCCTTGTTGCTCGCAACACCCAGACCAACTCATAGAACAAGAACCCCCGAAGGAGGCCGCACTAATGGAGGCACTAGTGGCGGAGTTATTTAATGGAGAGGTATGATTAGTCGTACAAGCTGTGCTGTACGCTTGTGCGCTTCCTACATACACACTACTTCTACCAGAAGAATAGCTGATTTCTTGTGTACTGGACTGGTTCCCGCCACCTGGTAATACTCTGTTAAAACTTCCACTCATTACGACGCTCCTAGTGCACCAACAACTCCGTACCAAGTGGTACCGCCATCAGTAGTTGTAAAACCCAGTATATTAACCCCTGTAAGATCGGGAGCCGTTGCTGCAGCCCAATCTACACTACCTGGCCATGTTACAGTGTTACTGCCGCTGTTTAGTATAAATGTGAAAGACGACGCAGTTCCACTAGCTGCCGGGTTGGAAAACGTAAAAGTAGAGTTACCCGTAATCGTTTTTGTAAATACTGTTCCGTTTTCTAAATCTAGATCCAAAGAAGGTACTGCGACTACTGTCTCTTGTACCTCGATAAATTTAGGGGCGCTGTCTGTTAATATAGTACTGCCATTAACTGTAGAGCCTGTTTTTAATTCTGCCATATTTTTTCTCCGTTGAATTAGTTGCGCTAGTTAATTAACGCCTTATTTTGCTTGTTTAAGATAATTTATTTACTTTCTCAGTAAGTTCCTGTACTGCTTTCACAAGTACTGAGACCATTCTGGAGTAGTTTAAACTGTCTGCTTTTCCTTCTTTTGTTTTTACAAAGTCAGGGTAGATATTTTGAACTTCTTCAGCAATTAGACCGTATTCATGTTCCCCTGATAGTTTCTTATCGTACTCTACAGGATTTAATTGCATAATATTATTTAACTGCTCTCCAAGAGGGTTAATATTCTTCTTATAAATTGCTGCTGAGCTCTCTGTAAGAGTGCCCGTTACTGTAACGTCTGTTGCTGTAAAATCTCCAGTACCTAAAGTTAGGTCCTTACTTGCATCCACAATCAGAGCTTTAGAGGCCGTTGCGGTGCCCGCTGTAACATCATCTAATAGGTTTAATTCAGCTGCAGTAGAGGTAACTAAAGTTCCCCCCAGCTTAAGACCATTAGTACCATCATGCGAAGCTACATCAAAATCGAAGGCCCCGTCTGCAAAAGTAGTATTACCCGAAATAGAAGGGCTAGTTAATACTTTATTAGTTAAAGTTTGACTACCTGTAAGAGTTGTTACTGTTGAATCAATAGCTGCTGTGATAGTATCACCCAAAATGGATGTATCAATACCAGTACCACCTGTAACGGTGAATGTATCTGTACCTACTGTAATCGGTCCACCTGTGCCAGAATCAGCTGCGATAGCCATATCTGAACTTACTGTTGCAGTAGATGCTGCAGTAATACGCCCTTGAGCGTCAATGGTAATAGTAGGAATAGCGGTACCGCTACCGTACGAACCTGCAGAAACTGCTGTATCGTCCAAAGTCACTGTAACCGTATTAGTTGCGCCTGCGGTAGTTAGTCCAGTACCGCCTGCAATAGTTAAAGACTCAGAGTCTAAATCAATACTTAAAGCACCTCCGGAGTCTCCTGCGAAGTCTAAATCTTGTGCAGTTACTTGAGCGTCTACATACGCCTTGATAGACTGCTGTGTGGCTACATGCGTTGCAGAGTCAGAAATCATGTTGTCTTCGTCTTTAACTGCTGTGCCAGAAACCGCCGTATTAAGTACTGCACTCGTCAATGTCTTATTAGTCATTGTTTGAGCCGCTGTTAAAGTAGCTACAGTAGAATCAATAGCAAAGCTAACATCGTTAAGAGAGCCTGTGGTATCAATACCCGTTCCACCAGTAAATGTCATAGCTTCAGAATCTAAATCAATAGCTAGTGACCCACCTGAGTCTGCACTAAAATCTAAATCTTGTGCAGTTACTTGAGAATCCACATACGCCTTGATAGACTGTTGAGTTGCTAAGTGTGTAGCAGAGTCAGAAGCCATATTGTCTTCGTCTTTGACTGCTGTGCCAGAAACTCCTGTATTTAGTACAGGGCTCGTCAATGTCTTATTAGTCATTGTTTGAGCCGCTGTTAAAGTAGCTACAGTAGAATCAATAGCAAAGCTAACATCGTTAAGAGAGCCTGTGGTATCAATACCCGTTCCACCAGTAAATGTCATAGCTTCAGAATCTAAATCAATAGCTAGTGACCCACCTGAGTCTGCACTAAAATCTAAATCTTGTGCAGTTACTTGAGAATCCACATACGCCTTGATAGACTGTTGAGTTGCTAAGTGTGTAGCAGAGTCAGAAGCCATATTGTCTTCGTCTTTGACTGCAGTACCTGATACACCTGTACTTAATACTGCACTCGTCAATGTCTTATTAGTCATTGTTTGAGCCGCAGTAGTATTTACTTGAGGAAAGCCCCCAGCTGTAGAGCCGTCGTGAACAACTGCTACGTCTAAGTCAGTATCGATTGTAACTTCACCTGCTGCTCCTGTAAATGATCCGTGTCCATTTGTTGTGCCACGTCTATGTTGAATTTGTGTTGCCATTAAAAATTACTCCTTGAGTTATATTGAGCCCCAGTCTACTGATGTAGTAGTTGCTGGTAGTGCTAAATCTTGGTATGCAGTGGCTCTAACAGGTTCATTACTGAACCCTGAAGTACCTGATGCGTTGGTTAAATTGCCCCAATCTGCGGTTGTATACGCAGTATCGGAAGTGGAAGCTTTAGCACTAGGGGCCACAGCAACGTCTATTTGAGATGAGATCTCAGTAGTAAGTCCAGAAACATTTGCTGCCGCAATAGCACCTTCAAAAGTACCTGCTACAAAAATCTCAGAACCTACAGTCCATTTGTCATTTGTTTCATCCCATACTAATGTCTTATTAGTAGAAGTTCCTCTTTCTACTTCTATACCACTATCTTGGGAAGGTGTTCCAGCTTCGTTGCTATTTAGTACAATAGTATTGTCCGCTAAATTGATTGTCTCGGTATTTACTGTAGTAGTGGTTCCACTAACAATAAGGTTGCCTGCAATAGTTGTTAGTGCAGTGGTAATAGTCATACCTGTAGTACCGCCGGCAACTATAGTTATAGTGTCCTCATCAGATCCCGCTGAAGTTTCTGCAGTGATGTAAGTGTCTCCATCTACATCTTTTACGCCTCCTAAAGAGCCCCAATTTGATCCGTTGAAGCCTTCAAAAGTGGAGTCTGTAGAAGAGTATCTGATTGAGCCTGTAGAAGGTGCCCCTCTCTGTGCGTTAGTACCAGAAGGTATAGTAATAAAATCATTGCCAGTAATAGTCATTCCATCAAACGATGGAGTTGCAGAAGTTGCAACACTTTGCCCAATAGCTACTGTACCTGTGGACCCTTCTGACGGAGTATGAGTAATAGTTACTCCAGTACCCGCAGTTAAATCGTTAAGATAGTTTCCTACTGTGTCCGTTCCTAGAGCTACTGAGTTTGGCTGAATAGTAGCTGTACCTGTTACGTTACCTGTACCATCTAAAGCCGCTGAGGTCCATACAACATCTCCAGTCATACCGATAGTACGTCCTGTAGCAAATGCTGTTGCAGTATCTGCGTTACCTGTTAAAGCACCGGTTACATCGCCTGTTACGTTACCTGTTAAAGCACCTAATAGGGACGTGGAATGGACCTCAGCCCACTGCTTAGCGGCAGACCCTAAATCGTAGGTACTATCGGCATCTGGGATAACATCAGAGTTAATCTCTCCACCGAAACTAACGTTGTCCGTAGCGGCATCTCCTAGTGTAATTGTACCGCCGTTAGCAGTCATTGTACCAGTGATAACAGCGTTACCTCCCACGTACAAATTTTCTTGGGTAGAGATACCCCCAGCTACCGTTAAGGCACCTGTAGTAGCACTAGTAGAAGTAGTAGTACTCGCAAGAATAAGCTCTGCGGTGCTATCTACTGTAATAGTACTTCCTGAGTGTGAATCAATTATATTTGTTTTTAATGTAGACATATTTTCCTTATGTAATACTTAGAGTAGAGCCTGCGCTGATATCTACAGTTACTCCTGTGTCTATATCGACTACTCCTTCTTTTGTAGCATCGAAGTTTGAGGGGACAGTGTAGTCCGAGCCTACTGTTATAGCTGTAACGATGAAAGGTGCTGTGGAACCATCTACTTGGGCCCCCCCAACATACAAAGCAGAGCAATTAACAGTACCATTTACATCCAACTTATAAGAAGTATTAGGAGTACTGGTGCCAATACCTACGGTACTGGTATTATATATAAACCCCGATCCTTCGCTCCAAGCTGAAGCTGTTAGAGATGAGTTCTCCCACTTACTAGTGACGTTGTTATATTGTAATATTTGGTCATTGGCTATGCCAGAAATATTAACATTATCTAAGGAGTTTAAGGTTCTAGTTGTGAGTTCTAGTACATTGTTGGAGGTATCCCTAACGTACAGTTTCTTATCTGCTAAATTAATAGCAATTTCACCTGCTTCAAGATGTGAGGTACTAGGAACGTTACCACCTGTGGTGGTACGTTTAGGTTTGATTTGTACGGCCATTTGGCTCTCCTTTATAACCTGCTATATAGCTGGAGCTCTGTAGGGCTATATAGCCCTATAATAGAGTTTTGAATTTTATTCAATTATGGTCAAATTATACCAAAGTTGAACAAATTTGTCAAGAGGTAAATTTAGAACGTACCGCCGTCTAAAGTGCTGGTCCAAGAAGGTGCTGAAGCAGCCCCATTCATTACCATTACTTGTCCTGCAGTACCTTTAGCAAGTTTAGACATTGCTGTAGCTCCAGAAGCGTATACTAGGTCTCCGCCCGTATAGCTAGCAAACCCTGTTCCACCTTTATTGACTGCAATAGTATCGGCACTCCAAGTACCTGTAGTAATTGTACCTAAAGTAGTAATTGCTGTTTGACCTGTCCATGCTGTATCGATTTCGATATCATTAGCATTAGCTGTAATACCTGTTCCACCAATAACGTTAATAGTATTACCAGATTTAGTAGCACCAGAACCTGCAGTAATCTGACCAGCTCCTGAGAATTGAGAGAATGCGATACTTGTAGTACCTACAGTAATAGAACCATTAGTTGATAACACGAACCCAGAGTCAGCATTTGTAGTACCTTCTTCTACAAAAGTAAATGCCCCACCTGTAACTTCGGCATCTTCATCGAAGTCCGTAGCTCTTGTTGGTGCGCCGGAAGCATTAACAGTATAGATACCATTTTCTGCGCCCGTTGATTGATCTTTAAGTAGAATACGGTCCCCAGTCGCAAGTGTAACACCGTCTAATGTAGATGTGTTAGCAAAAGCTGAAGATAGAGTACCGCTAGCTGTAGTAGCCGCTCGTACTGAATCTTTAACATCTAATCCTGTCTTAACTGCATCTACATAAGCTTTAGTAGCTGCATCTTGATCACTAGTAGGGTCTGCTACACCAGTAACTCTGTTTGACCCCATTGAAATAGTTTGAGTAGCCGCAACAGTTAAACCATTTAGGTCACCAACTGCAGTAATATTACCTTGTGAGGCTGTCTGCAATGTACCTGTTACGTTAGTAGCTGTTAAATCACCTGTACCTAAATCGATATCTTTACTAGCATCTACTACTAAAGCTTTAGAAGCTGTTGCAGTACCTGCAGTAACACCTAATTCAGTTGCACCTACTACGTCTGATTGAATTGCTGCTGTAGCTGTTACATTACCTGAACCTGTAAATGATGAAGAAGTCCAAACGACATCTCCAGTCATACCAATAGTTCTACCAGTTGCTAGAGCGGTTGCAGTTGCTGCGTTACCTGTACAAGAACCTGATGAGCCAGAAGTATTACCAGTTACATTACCAGTTACATCACCAGTTAAATCACCCGTTACATTACCAGTTACATTACCAGTTAAAGCACTTGCTATAGCTGTTGCAGTTAGTGTTCCTGTACCAGCATTGTACGTTAAACCTGCATCCGATTTAGGAGCTAGATTACCAGTTGCTGATTCATATAGTCCTACATTGCACGAAGTATCCGTAGTGTCTGCAACTGTAATAGTTGTTGCAATTGAAGAAGTACCTGTTACATCACCCGTTACGTTACCAGTTACATCACCAGTTAAATCACCCGTTACATCACCCGTTACATTACCTGTTACATTACCTGTTACATTACCTGTTAAAGATGCAGTAACAACTGTAGCGGTTAAGTCTCCAGTACCCAAATTAATGTCTTTATTAGCGTCTACTACCAATGCTTTTGAAGCGGTAGCTGCACCTGCTGTTACACCTAATTCAGTTGCTAGAACTTTTCCAGCTCCAATGGTAGTAACACCTGTTGAACTCATAGTAACATCGCCTGACATTGCTACTGAATCCCAATCTGTACCGTCTGCAACCATCATGTTCCCAGAAGTTGCTGTATCTGTACCAACATTATCTAATTCCGATAAAGTATTAGCACCTAAATACTTAGCTGCTATCTTTTTATACCCAGAGGCAGAGTCATCATAGATTAATACATAATCATTGTCCCCATCAGGATTTGCTGCTAATGCAGTTTGCCCTGTGATAACATCAGTATGTACCATTGCTTGCTGTACTGCAGTATTAGCAATAGTAGAAGTCAATGTGAATGTGCTAGAAGCAAGATTTGTAAGAGTTACAGAGCCAGATAAATCCCCGGCTAAACTGATCACAGGGTCTGCAGTAAGGGCGAGTCCTAAAACACCTAACCCTGCTGCTCCATCTGTATAAGTTGCACTGATTCCAGTATGCGAGCCGCCTGTAATAAGGCCTGCTGCTTCATCTTGAATCCCTTCTTGTCCACCAATTACGGTAACATCGGACCCTGAGTTAGTTCCTATAAATAAATTCTTAGAAACCTCAGAATATGCCAACTCTCCTTCAGCTAAACTGGTGGGAGTGGCTTGACTAGTACTGCGTTTAATTTTTATTACGTTTGCCATTTAAAAGTAACCTCCATTTAAAGTTACATCAGTATACTCTGAAGTATCTGAACTTTCCGATAGTTGTGCATCTAAGGTGATTTCTTCCCAAGTCGTATTTCTATAAACCATTAGTTTATTATCGGTTGTGTTGTACCACAAATCCCCTTCCTCTAGATTACTGTCGGAAGACGTAGGTGCGGTGGTTTGTACGAACTGTTGATCCGCGATTTGATGCAAAGCATCTTGAATATTTGTTGCTGTTACTGTATCTATCCCCGTAGGGTCAAAACTTACAACATTAGCAGAGTTACCTACTACATTACTAGTAGTTATCGCAACTGCGCCTGTTTCTTCTACTGTTACTGCTATAGCCATTAGACGGTTACCTCCGGAGATATAGTTGCACTACCTTGTAGTAGCCTAGTAACTATTCCTGTGGAAGATTCCATTTCACAATCCCATACATAAGTAAGAGCATGGTCTAAAGCGGCACATTGAGCTGCAGATAAAGACAGTTTAAACTTACCAGTAGCTGCTACTAACGTTGAAGCTGTAAAAGATACTGGGGAATCATCATAATAAGATTTAGCTAACATACCCCTAAAAGAGTACCCTGTTAAATTCATATCTGTGCCTGCAGGGTTATCTACAGATAACGTTAATTCAAAGGTACCACCTTGTTCTATCGTTATGTTATGTGTCCCTGCTGACATAATAATTTCCTTAATAAAAACCCTGCACATATGGATTTTCCACCATACGCGCTTTGAACTGATTAAAAGGTGTACACTAAATTATTTTAATGACCTTTTCTTATATGTTATTATATCAAATTCCATCAAAAAAGTCAAGACATAAATTTTTTATGCTCTCTTTAATTCTTCAATCTCTCTAGCTTGGGCATCAACTACACTTTTTAATTCCTGAAGTGCTGAAGTAAGAACTGCCGTTAGTCTGCTGTAATGTACGCCCTCCCCTCCCTTGGATACCATAGTAGGGTAGACTTCCTGGACTTCTTCCGCTATAAAACCTACTTCAGAAACCCCCGTGGCGATTTTAACATAAGATACTGGGTTTAACTTCATAACGGCCTCTAGCTGAGAAGTTATAGGTGTTATTGCTGTTTTCAATCTTCTAGCGGAAGATTCGGTTAGTGTTCCTCCTACATAAAGGTTCTCCTGGGTAGAAATGCCCCCAGTAACCTTTAAGGCGCCCGTAGTAGTACTACTGGCGGATGTACTAGCTGTTATAGCGGTGTACCCTTCTACATTTAAGTTATTCTGAGTAGAAATGCCTCCAGTAACCTTTAAGGCGCCCGTAGTAGTACTACTAGAAACTGTACTATCTGTTAGAGATACCGCAGAGGCTGTATCAATACCTACTGCCCCAAAAGAAGCGCCATCATACACCTTCAACCTACTAGTAGAAGTATCGTAAAAAAGCTGCCCAGCTACTAAAGAAGTAGTAGGTGCCGTTGCAGCACTATTACTACTTTTAATGGCAGTTAGTGCGTTATTTAAATCCGAGCGTGTTGCTGGAAATGATTGGTTTGAAATGCTATAATCGTGTGTTGCCATAATTTAATATCCTGTACTAATCCAATTGAATGTTTTTTGTGCAGCAGTTGAGCTACTGTTATAAAAAGTTACCGTAAACCCAGAAGCTGTACTACTACTAATAGTCCAGTAATCTCCTGTGTCGGCATCCTGTAAAGTTATACCTACCGTAGGTGTAACTTTATAAGGGGTACTATACGTTACTACTTCTGTACCATTGTTAGTACCAGAAGAACTAGTAACCCCTGAGTTTCGTTTTATAGTATCCGGCATATCTATAGATATAGATAGCTCGTCTACTTGTACGTTATGCGAAGTGTCCCCACTCGTCATCTTAAGTCTAAACTCCAAAGCTCTTGCGAAGTAGTCCCCTACCAGGAAAGGTGACCAAGCACCCCAAGTAGGGGTACCTGCGGGGTCATCCTGCGTAAAGCGTACTTCTAATACTACATTAGTATCTGATATATCTGAGCCATCGAATGTTCCTGATTTGCTGTCAAAATCTCCTGTAGCAATGTCGAATAGATCCATTACTGCTACACCTAAACTTGATACGGTGGCTGTTACTCTACTAGTGTATATAGCCCCCAAGTCAATATCTTGGTCCGTAAAATAGTAATAACCTAAGGTGGGTATATCCCCTTCTATTCTATAGTTTGCTTGATCTGTTTGCCCAAATAGGTTATCAGCTAAAATTACGTCATTATATGCATTTATAGAGCTAATAGTACTTATCTGTGCCGTATCTAGATTTCGTATAATTTTATACCTATGATCTGCGTCAGTAAATGTAACCCCTGTATCTCGTAATATACTATTAGGTACTTCTATTCGGTAGCCCTCTCCATCTTGGTTATCAAAAATCCCAGTAGATAGGACCAGTTCAGTACCGTCTACCCTAGATGAAACAGTAGCCGTTGTATTATCGGTAGTATTTCTTACTAGTTTACCGATATACTCATCTGTAAAAGAGGCTGAGGGGTCATATAACCTATCATACCCGGGCTCTACCTCATACGTGTGCCCATCTTTATCGTCAAATATACCAGAAGTTAGCCCCAGCTCTGTACCACTGATATAACTGGACACTGTAGTAGTAGTACTATCCGTGGTATTTCTAATTGTTCTCCCCACTAAAGCGGAAGTAAAGGAAGCACCTGTGTCTCTTAATCTGTTGGTGTCATTATTTACAGTGTAGCTGTCCCCCTCTTTGTCATCAAATATACCAGAAGTTAATGTTAAATCGCTAGAGCTAACGTACGCGCTAACAGTGGTTTCAGTGCTTCTAGTAGTATTTTTTATAATGTTGCCTACCATACTGGAAGTAAAACTACCAGTACTATCATATAATTTAGAAGCCCCGGCCTCTATATCATACGAGTGAGTATCTTTATTATCAAAAATACCTGAGGATAACGTTAATTCTGTACTACTTACATATGTAGATACCGTTGCAGTAGTACTATCATTAGTGTTCCTAACTGTTCTACCTACTAAAGCCGATGAAAAGGAAGCACCTGTATCTCTTAAGTAGTTAGGACCTGCTTCTAGTTCCCAAGCGTCCCCATGATCCCCACTAAATAAACTGGAGGACAAGGTTACTAAAGTGCTACTGTCTACAGAACTTATAGTCGCTGTTCCCCCATCCGTAGTGTTACGTACAGTCCTACCTACATCCCCTGAAATGAAGGAGGCCCCTGTATCCCTTAGCTGGGAGTCCTTAGTCTCTAGACGGTAGGAGTCTCCTGCACCACTAAATATATCAGAACTTAAGGTTAATACTGTTCCACTATCTACAGCAGATACCGTAGCTGTGGTACTGTCTGTAGTGTTACGTATAAGATTGTTTAGCCAAGTAGAGTCAAAGGAGGCGTTATCATCCTCTAACTTATTAGTAACATGAGTTACATCATCAAAATTGCCTGATCTATCATCAAAATTGCCCGTAGCACTATCTACAAAATTAGCTGCTTGATAGTCCGTACTACCTACGTTTAAAATAGCATTATGGGTGCCCGAAGCCCTTGAGTCATCATGGGTACCAGTACCTAGACTATCGTGGGACCCAGTAGCTATATACTCATCATAAGTACCTGAGCTCACTACATCATCTTCATGAGTACCCGTTACGTAATAAGCATCGTGAGTACCTGAAGATACACTAGCAGGGTTAAGCTCAATAGTATTGTCGCTAGAATCGTAAAACACATTTGAATTTCTAGAGTCATTGATGCCCGTATAGGCCGTGCCGTTACCGAATGTAGTATGTTGATTAGACGTATAAACTACATTTAGTCCTAAGATATCGGCTGTATTAGATATAATATACCCTGCATTGACGGATTCATTACCCGTGGAGTCCAGTGCTTTGATTAAGTAGGCTCCAGATAGTAAAGGTACAGATACATCAGTAGAAGTACCAGGTACTGTTTTATTAACATCTGTAGATCCTGCCCAGGTTACTCCACTAGTTTTACTAGTATGCCTAATCCAGTAATTACCCCCGGTAATTACATCCAGGTCTGAGACAGCTGTCCAACTTAGGTACGCCTGATCCCCTCTAGCGACCATATTAAAGTTAGTTACGTCTCCAGGGGCACTTGTTTTACCATAAATTTCCTGCTCTAAAGATGCGTAGGGTGAGTATAACATTAGAAAATTCTCCTTGTTTTAACTCTAAATTCTAAAGTTCCTGCAGGTGCATCATCAATAGTGATACTTTGCGCAGAGGTTTC
>Ga0257127_1001927_pt1 | contig 13652 bp, 11 predicted proteins | sample SI060_135mmetaG_FD_190152 | JGI IMG/M metagenome (GOLD analysis project Ga0257127, IMG submission 190152) | Marine microbial communities from Saanich Inlet, British Columbia, Canada - SI060_135m | ecosystem: Environmental > Aquatic > Marine > Inlet | place: Canada: British Columbia | collected... | reverse complement strand
ATGAAGACGCAATATTTATTAATGGTAGTACTGGTGACTTTATATCTGGCAATCATATAAGTACTCTTATGAAAAAAAATACTACAAATACGACAAGAGAAGAGAGAAAAGAAAATATTTTAAACAATTTAATAAATAAGCATTTTTCACTATGGGGTCATCTTAAAACCAATAAAAATATTGCTCTTGTTAAAAAATCATTATGGAGTGAGATAACTGCAGCTTGTAAAAATTTAGACTCTAAGGATAGAGATCATTTATTTTATGAATATTCAGAACTTGTAGATAGACAAAGTTCCTATGTAATTTCGGGGCAAAGGACTTATGAGTTTTACAATTATGAATGGAGGCTTCCACTATGGGATGAAGAGTATTTGTATTTTTGGCAAAAGATTCCTTCTGAATTTAAAGTAAATCAAAAGCTTTATGTGGATATGCTAAAAAAGAAAAATTTTGGAAATGTTTGGAGTGAAGATATTCCGGTAAATAAAAAAACAATTACTCCGAAATGGATCATACCAGCTAGATTTTTATTTAAAATTCCTTTTGCATTATTTGGTGTTAGAGGTAAAAAGATATGGAGAGAGCTTGAAGTTAGTTTGTTTTATTATTGGATGGATGTTTCGCATATGGTAGATGAAATAAATTATTTCTCAATGATAAAAAGTATTTTTAAAAAACCACGTAATCATGTTTCATGGAAAGCAAAGGATTATTTAAAAAATTTAATGCAGAGGTGAATTTACAATGCAATCCTCTCAAAAATTAACGGTTAAATATGCATATCTTTGATTCTATTGATCATGCTCAATCGTTAGTAACATCAGTGGATGTGTATATATAATAACGAACGACTTCATAGTGCAATTGGCGGCATTCCATCAATTGAACTGCTAGAGGCTATTTAAACAACGGAGATTCTATTTTTAGCGGTTGTTGATAGTTTATTGCAATTTCCTGTGGTAAGAAAATAGCAAAGTTTATATTACAACTGAGTATTTAATTACAAGTAAAATTGCACTTGTTATGTGAATTCAAGCAGCATTTTGTAGTTGCAATTTTAAAAGATATCAAAATATAATGTATCAGTGAAAAAAATTATTATAGTGTTTGGAACTAGACCTGAGGCCATAAAAATGGCCCCAGTTGTTCTAGAACTTGTTAAAGATTTTAATGTATCTGTTTGTGTAACAGCACAACATAGAGAGATGCTTGATCAGATTTTAAGTTTATTTAAAATAGTCCCAGATTATGATTTAAATATCATGAAGCAAGGACAGGATCTTTTTGATATAACAAGTAGTATCTTGCAAGGTATAAAACAAGTGCTTATAAAAGAGAGGCCAGATCTGGTTTTAGTGCATGGGGATACTACAACCGCAATGTCAACCTCATTGGCAGCATTCTATTTAAAAATACCAATTGGCCATGTTGAATCGGGCTTGCGTACTTATGATGTTTTATCCCCTTTCCCTGAAGAGCTCAATAGAAGAATAATTAGTTTGATGGCATCGTATCATTTTTCTCCAACAGAGAATGCCAAGAAAAATTTATTAGCAGAGTGTGTGGATGATGATAAGATTGTTGTCACAGGAAATACAGTTATTGATAGTTTGTTTTTAGTTATTAAGCAAGTTGAAACAATACCATTTACACCGGACATAGTAAAGCAATTGCCATTTTTAGAAGATAATGTAACTAGTTATCGGATAGTATTGGTTACTGGTCATCGTCGTGAGAATTTTGGAGAGGGGTTTGAAGAGATTTGTCAAGCTTTGCGTTATCTAGCTCAAATTCATCCAGATATAAATATTGTTTACCCAGTGCACCTCAACCCTAATGTGAGAAGTCCTGTTAACCGATTATTATCAAATATAGATAATATTTACTTAATAGAGCCATTAGATTATTTTCAATTTGTAAAATTAATGGACAAATCTTATATAATTCTAACGGATAGTGGTGGTATACAGGAAGAAGCGCCCAGCCTAGGGAAGCCAGTTGTGGTTATGCGTGACACTACTGAGCGTCCAGAGTCTATTGAAGCTGGCACTGTTACATTGGTTGGGTCAAATAAAGAAAAAATTATACACGCGGTAGATAAGTTGCTGACCGACAAGAATTCCTATAATAAGATGGCGAAGGCGCATAATCCTTATGGAGATGGATATGCAAGTAATAGAATTAGAAAATATATTAAAGAGAAAATAAAATGAAAGTTTCAGTAATAGGTTTGGGCTACATTGGCCTTCCTACAGCAACTGTATTGGCTTCACATAAGGTAGAAGTAGTTGGGGTAGATGTTAGTAAGCATGTTGTTGATACAGTTAATCAAGGTAAAATTCATATAGTAGAGCCTGAGTTAGATGTTCTTGTGCATAATGCAGTAAAGAATGGTTATCTTCGGGCTACTATTTATCCAGAGGAGTCTGATATTTTTATGGTAGCTGTTCCGACACCATTTAAAGACAATCATGAGCCTGATATGAGTTATATTGAATCAGCAGTTAAAGCAATTGCTCCAGTATTAAATAAGGGCAATGTGGTTATTCTGGAGTCTACCTCTCCAGTTGGGTCTACTGAGAAAATAACAAGATGGATGCAAGAGTTGCGCCCTGAACTGACTTTTCCTGTATTTGGAGAAGATGAAGTTGAGTTTGATATATATGTTGCACATTGTCCAGAAAGGGTTTTACCTGGACGAATAATACACGAATTGATTAAGAATGATCGCATTATTGGTGGTATGACTATTAGGTGTTCTGAACACGCTAAAATTGTTTATGAGATTTTTGTTGAAGCAAAATGTATTGTTACTGATTGTCGTGCAGCAGAATTAAGTAAATTAGTGGAAAACTCTTTTCGTGATGTAAACATAGCTTATGCAAACGAAATTTCGTTGATTTGCGATAAACTAAATATAAACGTTTGGAAGTTGATTGAATTGGCAAATCGCCATCCTAGAGTTGATATTATGAGACCTGGTCCTGGTGTGGGAGGGCATTGTATCGCTGTTGACCCTTGGTTTATTGTACATTCTGCACCGAGTGAATCTAATTTGATACGTACATCTAGAATGGTTAACGATAATAAACCAAAATTTATTTTTAAAAAAATTATTGATGCTATAAAATTATTTGAGAAGCCGTTATCAGAAATAAATATATGCTGTTTGGGAATATCATATAAGCCAGATATAGATGATCTTCGTGAAAGTCCATCAATAGAAATTATTGATGAATTAGTTGCGATAAAGCCTAAAAATATATATATTGTTGAGCCAAATATATCCTTATTACCTAATAGTTTTGATGCTGATTTAGTTAAGTTAAAACCAGTTGAAGAAGCATTGAGGTTGTCTGATATAGTTATTATCTTGGTCTTACATAAAGAGTTTTTATTGATTGATAGGGGGTTGCTAAGAGGAAAAAAAGTAATAGATACAATAGGACTGATGTCAAATGAATGCAGTTAGTAAGAAAAAAGTATTGTATGTCTGCAGGCTATTCAATGGATTAGAAACATCTATTAGAACTAAAGAGTGGAAACCTACCGGTGTACCAACGATTTATAAAATGATAGAGGAATTGAATTCTAGTGATCTATATGATTTAAATCTTTTAGTTACTTCCAAAAATAATCAACCTGATTGGGAATCGGGCTTAATTAATAAAATGGAAATTTTTGGCCTGAAATCGATGGTTACAGTATTATCTTCATTTAGCAGTAGGTATGGTAAAGTCGGCACTATAGCCCAAGAATTATTCCATATTGCATATATTGTTCTTAAAGTATTATTTGGTCGGTATGATATTTTGTATATTGATAATGCAAATATCTTTAGTGCTGCTGTTGTTGCGCGTATAAGACTCACCTCAGTTCTGTTTAGAGTTATGGGCGTATATCCTGCAATGCGTAATGCCATATCTGGACGCAGAATTAGTGATTTTGTTTTACGGTATTGCTACAAGTCTCCTTTTTCTGCTGTTGTGTGTACACAAGATGGAAGTGGAGTAGAACCATGGCTTGATACAGCAATAAATAAAAATACTAAAATCTATACATTGATTAATGGCGTTGATTACTATAAGTGTACAAAAAGCGAAAAAGATGATCTATGTAATAAATATGATATTCCAAAAGATAAATTTTTAGTACTTTATATTGGTAAGATGGAAAAAATCAAAGGTATTTATGAATTTATAGAAGGATTTTCCATTGCAAATAATAATCTTCAAGGAAGGGCCCATGCGATTGTGATAGGTTGTGGCAATCAATATAATTATATCGAAGAGAAAATGAATAATAATACATCTATAACTTTGATTGATAGAGTGCCACATTATGATATTTGTAAGTTTCATGATGTTTCTGATATTTATATTTCTCCAAACAGGTTAGCAAATTTAACAAACGCTAATCTGGAAGCAATGAAGGCAGGTAATTGCATTGTAATCCCAAGATCTCAATCGGAAACGTTTGTTGACGTTATCACCGATAAACTTTTGGATGATACTGCTGTTTATAGAATACCATTTCCACCAACATGTATAAATATTTCAAGGGCGATTCGAACGTTATTTCACTCCCCGAAAAAAAGAAAATTATTATCTAAAAATGTGGTGAGTCAGTCCAGCAAATTTATCTCTTCTTGGAAGAATAGAATAAACAATGAATTGCAAATTATTGCTCGTACTCTGGACGAAAGCAATAAGAATTTTTAAGAGCTAATTGGTTTTATTTTGTATATATTCATATTACCAAGATTTTCAGGTGGTGGCGCCGAACGTGTTATATTGAATCTATTGACAGAGCTTTATCTTCGTCATAATCCTGTTTGTATTATTGTTTTTGATTCAAGTGGGCCGCTATTATCAAAAGTACCAAAAGGAGTTCCAGTATATAACCTTGGAACAATTAAGCTTAAATACTCAATTATTCATCTCATTAAAAAGATAAATCAGATTCAGCCTAAAGTAGTTTTTTCTACTTTTGGGTATATTAATGTGGCCTTATTGGCTATCCGCTGGTTGCTGCCGAGAAAAACAAAAATATTTATTAGAGAGGCAAATTTACCCTCAATTAGTTTGCCTAATAATTCTTACACGAGATTAATGAATATTTTATATCAATTTTTATATCGAACATCTGACAAGCTAATTTGTTCTTCTATAAGGATGAAAGATGAGTTTGTTTTAGACTTCTCGGTTCCAGAATCAACTATAGAAATACTACCAAACCCTATTGATGTTGATTTAATAAGATCGTCTTCTACTCCAATAAAGCGTTTTGATAGAGGAGGGGTGTGTTACATATCTGCTGGTCGACTAACTTTTCAAAAAGGCTTTGATCGCTTACTACGCTGGTTTAGCAAGTTAGATGATAAAAATTCAACACTTGTAATTTTAGGTGATGGGGATTTAAAGTATGAGTTATTAAGAGAAGTTGCATTATTAAGCCTTCAAGAGCAAGTTAGATTTGTAGGTTTTTGTGATAATCCATGGAAGTGGTATGCTGGTGCAGATGTTTTTTTACTTTCATCACGTTGGGAAGGCATGCCTAACTCAGTATTGGAGTCCTTGGCCTGTGGTACACCAGTGATAGCTACGGATGAATCTGGTGGAATTAAAGAAATTACTAATAACGGTGTCACTACTGTAACAGGGTCCCAACAATTTATTAAGGCCATGAAAAAAGTAGATGTTAAAGATAAGGAGCTTAAATACGATTCTTTGTTACCAGAAAAATATATAAAAGAAAATGTGGCTTCTATTGTTGAAGGGTGGTTATGTAATCATCCCAAAAATTAACACCTAATAAAAGTAGAATTTTCTTATAATAAAAACATAAGGAGATTCTAATTTTAGCAGTTGTTAAAAATGAAGTGATTACAGTTAGGTGAGACTTGATGTTGGCTTTCAGAAGATTGTGATAATTTTTTTTCGGATGTAAGCCCAGTATTAAGTCTATATTTTTTTACATTAATGATTATAATCAATCATTTTAAATATATTTTTTGTAGATTTTATTATGGATATAAGCGTTGTTATTCCAGCATACAATGAAGAGAGCAATATTATTCCAATATGTGATGAGGTAATAGCGTCACTTAATAAAATGGATGTGACATATGAGATAGTGTTAGTAGATGATGGTAGCAGCGATAACACATTTAATATAATGAATCAAGTTGCAGGAAAATTTGATTGTATCAAAGTTATTAAATTTAAGAAAAATTATAAAAAATCAGCGGCATATATGGCAGGATTTAAAGAGTCAGACGGAAGCATAATTGTAACTATGGATGCAGATTTACAGGATGATCCAAGTGAGATTGGGAAGATGATAGACTTAATTGGCAGGTATGATGCTGTAATTGGCTGGAAAGAGAACAGATTAGATACAGTATCTAAAGTACTACCTTCGAAAATATTTAACTGGATAAATAAAAAATTATTTGCAATTGACCTTAAGGATAACGACTCCGGCTTTAGGGTGATGAAACGAGAGGCGGTAAGTGAATTGAACCTGTATGGAGACTTGTATAGGTTTATACCTGCATTATTAGCCAGTAAAGGGTATAGCGTTACGGAAACAAGTGTAAATCATCGATTAAGGTATAGTGGAAAGAGCAAATATGGGTATTCTAGATTTTTAACAGGATTACTGGATATTTTAACTATGAAACTAATTATTGATTTTACTAATAGGCCGTCACATCTCTTTGGTTATATGGCATTAGGTATGATTTCTATCGGATTAATTTCAGAACTTATCGCTATATTTTATAAGGTATTTTTAGGTCACTTATTCATCACACATATGCCAATTATAATTTTCGGAGTAATGACTATTATATTAGGGGCTTCTTTCTTTGGTATTGGTTTGTTGGGGGAATTAATAGTGCATCAAACAAGAAGTAAAGATTTGTATGAGATTGATAAGGATCTTGTAACACACACCCCAATAAATTAAGATTAGGAAAGTATAAAATTGAACCACAAAATGGCGAAATCTTCTTAAGACTCTTTGTACAATAAATTTCAATAAATTATTAGAGATTTGGAGTAATGAAATAATATTGTTATTTTTTGTAAAATTTAGCACGTAGTTTTATATTTTTATGGATTAACCCTATGATAAAAAAATCTTATAATGAGAAAAAATATTCAACTCGAAATCCAGTAAAAAGATATTTATTGAATATGTTTTATAAAAAGATTTTGCGTGTTATTTATGAAATAAACCCAAAAAATATTTTGGATGTTGGTTGTGGAGAGGGGTATATGTCAGAGAGAATTTTTAAGCAGTTTCCTGATTCTCATATTACAGGAATTGATATAAATTCAGAGGCAATTAAAATAGCCAAGAGTCGTTGTTCAGATGTAAGATTTCAAGTTGAAGATATCTATGCAATTCCTTTTGATACAAATTCTTTTGATTTGGTTATATGTTCAGAAGTATTAGAGCATATAAAAGACCCTAGTATAGCGTTAAATGAAATATCTAGAGTTAGCTCAAAAAGAGTTTTATTAACAGTTCCACATGAGCCCTGGTTTTGGTTACTTAATCTTTTGTCCTTAAATCACCTTTATACTTTTGGTAATGTCCCTGACCATATTAATCATTGGACAGTGAAAAAATTTAGCAATTTTATATGTTCAAAGCTAAATATTGTAGAGGTAAAAACCTCTCTACCTTGGATAATAGCCCATGGGGAAAATAAAAAAAATACAGATGATAAGTATCCTAAGTAGGTTTTCAAGCCTACAGGTGGATTTACTTATCTTGTCTGTGTTGAATCTATATTCACACTCTTTAAATAAATAGTCAAAAATATCAACAGTTTTTATGGCTTTAATAAGGATATTTTATGGGAAATAATTCATTCAAAATTTTCAACTTTAATATTGAAAATGCATATTATTTTGGGATATTTATAGTTTCTTTATTATGTATATTTCTATTCTTCCCTGCAGAAAGAGCAGTTGCTAACTCTCATGACTATCTCGATCATTGGTTTGCATTTCAATCAATTTGGGGCAGGAGTTCGGATTCATTGTTTGATTTGAATTATATGGTTAAAGAATTGGATGGTTATCCATTAAATGCATTCGCTTTTAGTGAGTTTAATTTTTCAGAATTAATGCACAGATTGTTACCACCAATACTGGCGCATTCAATTATTGCAAGTTTTATATCAATAGTTGCATTTATAGGTGTCTTTTTTCTTTTAAAAGATTACATTATCAATGAACGTACTGTACCTTTTATTATTATTATTTTAGCATTAGCATTATTCTTTTCTTTTCTTCCACATAAAACCACTAGAGTATTGGGTGCAGCTGGTATGCCATTATTGATTTGGGCCGTTTTCAATGTTATAAACAATAAGAAGCAATTTTTTAGTGTTGTTTTAATATTGTGCTCTCCATTTTTTGTTTATTTCCCCTATGGAGGGCTGACTAATCTTATTGCAATTTTTTTATTATTGATTTGGCTTATTTTTATGAAACATGATGCAGTAAAAAGAATATTTTTTCTTATGGTTGCTTTAATGTTGGCTTATGTAGCAGTTCTTTATAGATCGATATATCATTTTTTTCTATTAGGATATGAATATGATTCTAGTAGGAACTATAGAATGTACTCAGATTTATCTAATTTTGAATTAAGTGAATTTTTTTCTAAATGGGGATTTAATTTATTGTATACGCCTGGACAGCACCATACCACAGGAATAAATAATAATATAATGATTTTTATATGGTTCATAATATTTATGGCAGTTTTTGTATCATTGGTACATACATTGACACAAAATAAAAAAGACGATATTGGTCGTTTCAAAGAGGCTAAGATAATGATTTTTCTATTTTTCTTTGTATCTTTTGCATCGGCAATAAAAATATTTGACTTGGAGTATCAACTGTTACTATCTTTTATTGGAATTCCATTGCAACTGCAACGTATAGATACATTTTCCTTGACATCCATAGTGATTATGTGCGCAATATCGTTTAGAATTTTTTTTAGGATCGGTAATAAAAAAACACTTCCCCTCGTTATAGTCACTTTGCTCTTTTTTCCTATGATTTCACTATCTTATGCCTATGGTTTAAGGCATCAAGTACAGGAGACATTCGACATCGATGGTTTTTCGAATTTTAGAACTTATTTCCTTTCATCAGACTCAGACGAGAAGTATTCAATAAAAAATATAGATATTTCGGATGGGAGGCACAGGCATTCAGAGTTTACAAGAGTTGTTGACTACTTTGAAATTAAGGCTTTTAATAAGATAAAAAGTGACCTTATCAGTAAAAAAATTATAACATCTTTTGTTGAATATGGAACATTAAGTATTGGATTGTCTCCGAGTGTTGCTTTGTATCATGGATTTAGAACTTTTGATGGTAGATTTTATGATGTCCCTTTGAAAACAGTATTAAATATACAAAAAATATATAAATTGGAATATGAAAAAGACAGTAAGAGTATTCATAACGCAATGATGCCTGAGTCGTATATCTCTAAAAATAGCTTGACAAAGGAAGGTTATATATCGCCTGATATTGATGTTGACACATTTATAAAGATGAATGGTAAAGTTATATTTTCATTATTTCCATTTGAAAATTATAATAAACTAGGCATTGAATTGTTTGGTGTATATCAAGGCACTGTTGATCCAATATATGTTTATATAGTCGACTTAGATAAAGGACATGCCCTCATATGAAGGCCTCTAATAGTATGAAACATAACATTAGAGTTCAAGCCGATATGCTAGCTAAAGAGAGGCATAAGTGGATTGATAAAAATAACTATTTTTGCCTATAAGAAGCTGAAAATTATTTAATGCAATTAAAAGATTATCAAAAGTGTTGGAACACGAAACCTGTTTTACGGGAGATTTACCATAATCTCTATCAAAAAATTGAAAATAATCTATTAATTGGAGACACTTTAGAGATTGGAGGAGGGATTGGCAATTTGCAGCTTAACGAAGGAAGGGTAGTTAAGACTGATATTCAATACTACTCTGGAGTTGATGTGGTTGCTGATGCTCAAAAATTGCCATTTAATAATAATACGTTTTCAAATATTGTTTTATTTGATGTGCTTCATCATTTGCAGTGCCCACTATTATTTTTTGAAGAAGCGGTTCGTGTTTTAAAACCAGGCGGGAGAGTGATAATGATGGAGCCTGGTATTACACCAGTAAGTAAGCTATTGTACAAGATAGGACATGTAGAGCCAGTTGAAATGGGATGGAATATGGAAGACCTATGTCAGGTGGATAAAGATAAAGATCCTTATGAGTCTAATCAGGCGATTCCAACCATTATTTTTAAGCGAGATGTAAAAATTTTTCTGTCTTTAAACAAAAAATTTAACATTATTCGCTCAGATTGGCTAAGCTTATTTGCTTACCCATTATCTGGTGGATTTCAGCCGTGGTCACTAATCCCCTGTAGCTGGATTCAAATTGTGTTAAGACTTGAAGAAAAATTATTACCTTTTTTGGGTAACATTATGGCTTTTCTTTTGATGGTGGTGCTGGAAAAGAATGAATCCTAAGATAGTAAAAGATGTAACACTCCTATTTTTATTAGCGTTGCTGGTGCGTATTGGATACGCTTTTTTCTTTGTTGAGTCGGCTTATCTGATCACTGAAGATCAGATGGGTTATATTCAGCTTGCACAGCAGTTGCCTGATAGTGGTTTCTTGGGTTTAAATCTTGAAAGAGTCCCGGGGTATCCATTATTTCTAGCAATTATTAATAATATTTTTGGAGATAATATATGGAATTTAATTGCAGTGCAAATTGTATTAGATAGCCTGAGTTGTGTGATGATCGGTCTTTTAGCACAAACTATTTTTTTGAAAGGATTTTGGATTGCAGGTGTTATATCTGTTTTTAATCTAAATATGATTATACTTTCTGCTTCATTATTAACCGATACACTTTTTCTTTTTATTTTTATATTATCTATCTTTTCTATAGTTCGATATTTGCAGAGAGAACATATATACTGGCTAATTTCATCAATAGTTTTGTTGTCTATTGCAACTATGGTGCGTTCAGCATCTTACTATCTACTGCCAATACTATTATTAAGTTTAACTATATGGAGATTTTGGAGAAAAGATTCTATTGTACAAGTTGGAAGAATGATTGTTCTATATTTGCTCATTGTCGCGACTATATTAGGAGGGATTCATCATAGGAACTATACTCAATATCAATCAACAGCATTAGTCTCCCACACAGGGAGTCACTTGTTGAATTGGGTGGTTCCTGCAACTTACCAATACTCCGGACAAGGCTCCTATAAAGAAGGGTACGCGATATCTAGAGAAAGACTTCGATTTAGCTTATCACGTGATAAGCTAAAAACATTGCCAAGTAACCAATTTGAAAGTAGTGCATATCAGGCTAGAGTTGGAAAAGAAATTCTTCTGGAGTTTGGGGTTGTAAATATAGTAAAGGCTTGGATAGTCGGTTCTATTATTAATTTATTAGCACCAAGTTTGTCTTATGCACCAGTCGTAAGATCAATAAAGCATCCTTCGTTTTATGAAACAGCAGGAAGTGGGGCTGTTGAGAAATTATGGAACTATACTCAGAATAGCAGTACATGGCTTTATTTATTAATTTTAGCAGTCGGCACAATTGTATCGGCACTGTTTTTATTTCTAGCATTGGCTGGAGTGGCAAAGGTTGTTAAAGCGATCAAGAATGGTAAAGAGGGTAATATCTACCCAGTAATAATAATTGTACTACTGATATTGGTTGGATATTTCTTAGCAATTACAGGTCCAATTATTGGAGTTAAGTACAGGTTGCCGCTTGAGCCAATTTTAACACTGTTTGTGACCTATTTCTTAATTGGAGTTAGGCCTAAATTTTTGCCTCAATTAAGATTTATACCGTTCTTGAGAGTAAAAAAATGAAGATACTTCATGTTATTACTGATTTAGATACTGGTGGAGCAGAAATGATGTTGTATAAGTTGTTATTTTCATTAAGAGATGATTCTATAGAATCATTGGTTATTACATTAATGAGAAGTGGAGAAATTACTAAACGGATTGAGGGGTTGGGTGTTAATGTTAAGAGTTTAGGTTTAAGTCAGGGAGGGCGCCCAAGTTGGCAAACTATTAAAAGACTAAAACAATTAATAAAATCATCACGTCCAGATATTGTTCAAGGCTGGATGTATCATGGGAATATAGCTGCGACTGTAGCAGTTTTTTTATTTGATCCAATGCGCAGAAAGGTAAAACTATTTTGGAATGTGCGCCAAACTCTGTATGATCTTAACAATGAGAAAACTCAGACTCGCTGGTTGATTGTGTTAGGACGCTGGCTATCTTTTTTTCCACATAGTATTATTTATAATTCAAACCTTAGTGCAGAGCAACATTGTAATGTTGGATATTTGTCAAAAAAAACAAAGATAATCCCTAACGGTTTTGATTTACAAAAATTTCGTCCAGATAAAAATCGTCGTCACCAATTGCGCGAGGAATTAGGGATTGCCGAAAGCGTGCTTTTAGTTGGGCATATCTCCCGTTCACATCCAATGAAAGATCATGCTACACTTCTGCGTTCGATAGACCGTGTAGTAAAAAGCTTATCTGGTATTGGCAGTAAGCAAGAGGTGCTGTTTTTATTAATTGGCCACGGTGTTACAAGTGAGCTGAGTAAAAACCCGGCAATTCGTTTTTTAGGGGAACGAGTAGATGTTCCAAAGATAATGTCAGCGTTAGATATAGTTGTTTCTTCCTCAGCCTGGGGCGAAGGTTTTCCTAATGTGATTGGAGAAGCGATGGCATCAGAAGTGCCTTGTGTTGTAACCGATGTAGGAGATTCAGCATATATTGTCGGTAAATATGGACGAGTCTGTTCAGTGGGAGATGACCAATGTATAGCTAGCTCACTCCTGCAGTTAATAGAGAATAAACAAGAGCGAAAAACAGCAGGGAAACAGGCACGTAAAAGAATTAAAGAGAATTATTCGATGGATAAGATTAAAAAAGAGTACTTGAAGGAGTGGGGGTTTTGAATAAAGTATTTTTAAAAATCACCAATAAAAATGTGCGGTTTTAGCGGGTTTCTCAATTTTAACCCTAGCTGGGGTGATCCTTTAACTCTACTACAACAGATGGGAGATCAGCTTACTCATCGTGGGCCAGATGATTCTGGTGTTTGGTTTGATAATAATTGTGGCGTGGGGTTCTCGCATCGACGTCTTTCGATTATTGACCTTTCTGCACAAGGGCACCAACCTATGTTTTCTACAAGTGGTCGTTTTGTGATTGCTTATAATGGCGAAATTTATAATCATCAGGAATTAAAAAAGGAGTTACTCCAAGCTAGGGTGATTTTTCATGGAGGTTCAGATACGGAAGTACTACTTGCAGCAATTGAATTCTGGGGTATTAAACAAGCACTACAACGCTGTATTGGAATGTTTGCATTTTCCCTCTGGGATAAAAAAGAACAAACGCTTTCGTTAGTGCGAGATCGAATGGGAGAGAAGCCACTTTATTACGGTTGGCAAGGAAAAGGTGACAAGCGCACCTTTCTTTTTGGTTCAGAATTAAAATCATTACGTCAACACTCGGCCTGGCAAGGTGG
>Ga0257127_1001924_pt1 | contig 13665 bp, 11 predicted proteins | sample SI060_135mmetaG_FD_190152 | JGI IMG/M metagenome (GOLD analysis project Ga0257127, IMG submission 190152) | Marine microbial communities from Saanich Inlet, British Columbia, Canada - SI060_135m | ecosystem: Environmental > Aquatic > Marine > Inlet | place: Canada: British Columbia | collected... | reverse complement strand
AAGTGACCCTTCTCGTCAACCCCTAATTAATACCAATACCAATCTTCCACCACCTACCCCTCTCCTTATAGATATGGACGAGGACGACACACATACTATAACGGAATCTGAACTTGATGCTATGGAACTTGAGTTAGCTGACCACTCATGGGCAGAAGATACTGTAAACACAACATATGATGGTGATACTACAAGAGAAGATATCAGCGATGATGAAGGCGATGATGAAGACGATGACCCATTGAATACCGCATTCATTCTTGAGGAACCCGACGGTGAACTTTAAATAAGTAAACAAACATATATCAACAATTATGGTGGTTGATATATGGTAATATGGTTCATTAATTGCTATCACAGTAAACCCAATATTTGGGAAGATTTAATAACTGAAATGAAACGTCTATTTAGATCAAATCAACTCATTAATTACATAATTGAGCGTTGCAAATGTTTAAATGTGTAAATATTATTACTAGGAATACCCACCTGGCATTGCGAGTGCAACAGTCTCGTACGTGCGTAATCCGGATCCAAGTAATTTAGTATTAGCAGGATTTTTCATGTATTCTGTTGTAATAACTTCTTGGCGTTCCATCGGCGGGACGAACCCATTATTTTGTGTTGTTGAAAAGTAATTCACTGGGTTTTCACCCTTAGTTGATAGTAGCACACTTTTTCCATCTGGATGATAATTATATGTAGTCAGTTTCTCTGAAGTTGAATTAGTAGGGTATTCTCTGGGAAACATTAAATATGTTTTCTCGGTCCTTGCATCATATCCGTATTTCTCTAGTTCTAGTGAGTCGACCCATATACCAGCAGATTTATTTTCATACTCAAATATATAATCTATTTGGCTCACCAAAGAACCCATGTCACCCGTATATTTAATGGTTGCAAATGATATATACACGTTCTCGGTGTCAGTTTCGCTATTATTAAATGTTCCATGAACAGTATATTCTATAGTTACAGTTTGCTTTGTTATAGAATGTGTCAATACTCTTATAAGCTTAGCACCTAGAAGATCTGATCCAGATCTTACACCAGGTAGCTGATATATCGCTGGAAAACCCCCTAGTCCCTGCGGTGGATTTACGTTAGGAATTGTAGAAGTATATCCAATACCGTAATAATTTCTTGTCATATCCCATGGTTCATCCTGTCCTGGAATAGTATCGCCAGTAAGTTGGTTAAACATATTAATTCGTAGACCACGAATACCATACACGCTAGTAGATACAGGAGTTCCACCCTCTCTATATTCATCTACCCTTACTACAAATCTTGTTTCTGGTTTTGCATATGCAACCACTGACCATGTGAGCTGCGAAGTGGTCGAATTATCAAATATCTCCTCTGCCTTTACTACTTGTTGTCCACTAGGAAACACCGCACTGGTAATTGTGTTTCCATTGGATAAAGTATATTTTGTTTTATAGTTGTAACCATACACGCCTGCTTCCCGGATCATTGCGTTGTTCGGTGTACCTTTAAACCATGTTCCCGTATAGTTAGAGGTAGCCAAATATGTTGCAGTTATATTATCAGTGATGCGCGGTGTCTCAAGATCATACACAATATTATTTACATCGTCGCTCTTTCCGGTTACCTTAAATACTTTTGTCATATAATGATAATATACTTTGTTGGTTGCATCTTGTATATTTATAAGTTTTCTCCATCCGCCTGACTGCGTTCCTTGGAACGAGGAGGATGTCACCACAACAGATCCTTGTGCATTGTCTGCATATATTCCACCTGCTTCGTTATATCCAGTTATACTAAATCCCGGATACGCACTAAATCCGTTTTGAGCATCTAATATTTCTATCATTTTCATATTCGTAACAGCAATTAATGATTTAAACCTAAATGATCCAGATGTTTTGAACTCAATATCATCCCCATTCATTCTAAAATCGACTTTATTTGGAGCGTATATGGTTTCGTATGTAAAACTCTTGTTGTTTTGACCGCCCCCTTCACCAGTTATGCCTGCATCAGCAGTATACTTAAATGATCCCTGAAGCCATCCCTGCGTTCCAGATGATAAAAACTGATCAAGTGTAGCTCCAGTTAACATTGGATTAATTGTAGTGTTTCCATAAGTATATGTGTATGCTTTGTCGCTATTCACTCCAGCCTCATTAAATCCCACCGCAAGCTTATCTCTGTTTTGTGACGTAGGACCATTGTATGAATATGCGTTTAACCATGTGATATAATTTGCAAGTATTTCTTTATCTTTTCCTGTCACTGGAGGTTCAGAACTAGGACGCCCATCGAGAACCATTTGTGGGTATAATTTAAAAGAGTTGGCCGGATTTACATCAAACCAGTTTGTTAAGTACTCGATATAATATGGAGTTGTTGTGTTATTTTCAGGTTTAATAAATACACTATCGTATCCTGTTATTTCAAACGTATGTTTTGTAATTGCGCTTCGCTGTAATCCATTTCTTTGAGAGTATGCCTGAACCGTGACACGCCCACTTGAATAGTCAGCTTGATGCACTCTTAACGTTATATAGACGTGTTCGCCTTGTTTCTGTTTGTCTACAAACTCATTTGTCGTTCCCCAGTTATTTGTTGTCCAGTAGTGAACCGTCTGTTCTGGATCTGCTTTAGACAATAAAATAAACTCGATCGGACCTTTCAATCCGTTAACCAACTCGCTTGTATTTGTTCTATCTTGTTCTGTGGTCACTGCATTATAATAGTTTGTTTTTGTCATATTCTTAATGTCTAGGTTGGCAACATTAATATCATATGCGGTGGTTCCCGGATCTAATTTATTGTAGAACTTGTCCATAAATACTGGAGGAGGGGTTATTTCGTCGGAATAGAAGTTAACTGTGTTGCATGGAAGAGACGTATCATTTTGATTACTAGCATCGATATAATTTACACTTTTATACGGTGTTGGACAAGAAACCGCATTATTTCCTACACAACTAAACCCGAACTTATCTAAACACCCAGTTCTTCTATATATTGCATTTCGAGTGTAATCGTTCAACATAGTAGCTTTTGTGTTATATATGCGATTATAGCGTAGCTTACTATCATTATTATAGTTTACTATTGATGACATAATATAGTATATAATAACAAAAAATATGCATACATAAAACATGTCTTATTTTATGTATGATGAAATATAATTTATGTAGCAAATGCCAACCCGCAGTTTCCAGAAGCAAAATGCAGAACGTTATACATTTCTTGAAATATAGTGAGATCGTAATTATAATCGTACAATCTCCATGTTGGTTTATTAATGCCTACAAAATCTCCCGTGTCTGGGTCGCAAATAGCCAATGATTGTGCGTGTGGATCGAGCGGTGGAACGGTAGTATTAAGTTCTAATTCTATTTTGGTGACACTTGTTAGATTTGCTGCTCCAGATGGCTGAAGTTGAAATATAGTATCATTCGACGAAAACATATAACAGTACAGCCCGTCGATCGCATCGGATCCAGTTTTTGTATATTTTTCTAAGTAATTGAATGTTGTTTCTGGTAACAAGTTTTCTCTGTAGTTTCCATCAAATAATATTGCAGCACTTTCTAAGATTGCCTTCTGATTTTCTGGACGATAGTCCCCCGTGATATGCCATCCAGTGAGGTTTCCATTTGCATTCACGCCTGGGCCGATATAAAGTTGTTCAACCACATCACTATTAGAGTGTTTTCTAAAAATAGGATGCGTTGTATTCGATGAGGTGGTTTGTGTTTGACTAGATGCTCGGTATATTTCATAGGGTATGTAATTATACGGCCAGTTTGTTTTATTCGCCCACTCATTACGCATAAAAATATCGCTACGTTTTAAGAAAAACATGATGTTTGGTATCAGCCCTAGAGTGTCTAAATTAAACTTGACTGATCCAGCCACATTCTTTATGTTGTACTCTTTTACTTGCTTAATTAGATACTTTTGTTCTCTTTGAAAAAATACCCTTCTTTCTTCATCTGACAAAAATCCATAAGTGCACATCAAATGAACATCTGCGTTCCATAGTGTTCGCGTGTCGTCATACGAATCAGTAGTTAGTTTCACATCTGGTGGTGTTTGTAGAAACCTGTAAAATTGCATATGAGTTTGATTGAAGTTGGGTGCAACATACGGATAATTATGCAGGTTATCAATGACATCTCTGATTTTAAATATTTGCTGTATTGGTCGGAATGTTACATGAACAAACAGTTCATTATATTGAAGGCTTGCAAGGGGGACTGCATTTTGCGATTTTAGCGAAAACCATGCATTAAGTGGAACAACAAGTTGTCTTCCGCGTATCGATGGTTCTGCCCCATTTTCACTGTCTGTATAGAATGCATTTGGGTATGTGTTTACGCGTGCTCCAGAGTTTGCAGGATCATTCATTTCTGGCACATGTCCTATCATTCTGTAAAAGAGGTCTTGTTTTTCTTTTGGAAAGTCTCTCTGGACCACAGATAAAATATATTCACCTGAATATTCTTGTAGAGTATAATTTCCGCAGGTAATGCTTACTTGTTCAATCATCATTGCTCCTAGGTAGTCGATCCATTTATACTCATATGGAATCCACCGTCCAGCATTGTCAACCGGATCTGTGCTGTTTGTAGTTGGCGGCATAATGGGAGACCAAATGCTTGGCATATTTATAGACACATATGCATCCATTAAAAGATCGGCGTGTCTTGGTATTTTAAACGACATCTTTGATTGCTCATTTAGTCTGAGGCTTTTTGATCCATTGAAATCGACCCTAAATTTTTGCATAGAAAAATCAGTGTATTTACTGTATGCAAACTTGAAGAATGATTTTGTTGGATTACCTGTTAATATATTTCCAGCCTTTCCTTTGGCTTTTAATTGCATTAGTCCACCAGGCATAGTATATGACTAAGATGACTTTTAAACTTATTATAACTAGAGATATTAATGTATTATGTTTAATATGATTGTATATTAGATAGTTAGTTATCGGCGTCAGATTGTTTCAATCATTTCATTTCATTTAATTCAATTACATAACTATTCATAAATATAAATCTATTTGTACTGTAATATGGATAGTTCACAAAATACGAATGATATGTTAGGGGGTGTTATAGACAAGGTAAAAAACGTAAAGGAACAATCTATTGTCATTATTCTTGCTATTATGATAGTAGGCATTATCGTGTCTCTGGTTATATTCTACTATCGAATTTTCACTTTAGAAGATAGAAAGTGTGATCAATACGACGAAATGTATCCATCTGTTAATTCGCATATGAGATCAATTGACAATTCAGAAAGTTTTAAGTTTATGTTTAGAGATTACTATATTAAGACGGCTGCAAATTGCTGTAGCACCGGAAAGATTAAGAACTCCATGGTATCTACATGTGGATTACGCAACGTGATAAAGGATGGTGTCCGCGGACTTGATTTTGAGATTTATTCAATGGATAATCAGCCTGTTGTTGGAACATCTACTCTTGATAAATACACTGTTAAGGAAGTATATAATAGAGTATACTTTAAAGATGCACTAGGTGTAATTATAAATTATGCATTTTCTCGGGGAAGCTGTCCAAATCCAGATGATCCAATTGTCATTCATCTTCGTTTTATGAGCAATAATCGAGAGATGTATGAAAACATGGCAGACATATTCAAACAGCACGAAAATCGACTTCTTGGAAAGAAGTATAATTTTGAAAATAACTACGAAAACTTTGGCGAGACACCGTTGTTACGTTTGAAACAAAAGATTATTATTGCAGTATGTAACACGAATAAGTTTTATAGAGATGTAAAACCATTTTATAAATATGTAAATGTCGCAAGTGGATCAATGTTTATGAGATATTTAACGAATACTCAGGTCCGCAACGTTCCTAGCGTTGCAGAATTAATTAAATATAACAAACAAAACATGTCTATTGTGATACCCGACCGAGAACTAGACAGTCCCAATCCAGGAAGTGTTGCGTCGCGAAAAATGGGGATCCAACTAGCCGCAATGCAGTATCAAAAAAATGATACATCTCTACAAGAAATAAGAGAGTTCTTTAATCGTGCAAATACTGCGTTTGTATTGAAGCCCGAGAACTTAAGGTTTGTTCAAAAATACATTGCTGCCCCAAAGAAACAAGATCCCAAGTTGTCATTCTCTACAAGAAGTGCACATGCACAGGGAATGAAGTTCGATATTTAGATGACCGAATATTTGTATTATATATTATTTTCACTCACTAATATATACTACACAGACGTATTTATTATAAAATATGAAATCGAAACATCCTACATGCGACAGTAAGATGACTTATTCTGAATGCGAACTTACTATATTACGCAGTGCCGTAGATAAGGCGGACGAACAAAAGGGCAAACGTATAGTAAACTCGCCAGAAGTCCAACGCATGATCCAAATAGTCGAAAAGTTTTTACAAAAGAAAGAACTCATTTGCTACGGAGGAACAGCAATTAACGCACTTCTTCCAAAACAGGCACAGTTCTACAATAAAGAGACTGATTTAGCAGACTATGATTTTTTTAGCACCAACCCAGTTGAAGATTCAAAGGAATTGGCTGATATCTTTTCCAAGAATGGGTTTGACGAAGTGGAAGCAAAGTCTGGGCAACATCACGGAACATACAAGGTATTCGTTAACTTTATAGGTATGGCGGATATTACCTATCTACATAAAGATATATACAAAGAACTCAAAAAAGATGCGAAGAAGGTAGATGGCATATACTACTGTCCGCCTAATTATTTGCGAATGTCGATGTATCTAGAACTGTCTCGGCCAGAAGGCGATGTTGGTCGATGGGAAAAGGTATTGAAGCGACTTACTTTATTAAACAAATATCATCCATTAAATATAACAGAATGCAAGGCAGTGGAGTTTCAACGTGCACTTTCAAAACAACACGAATACACGGAAGATGAATCTGAAAAAATATACAATACGGTAAGAAAGACCCTTATTCAAGAAGATGTGGTGTTCTTTGGTGGTTTTGCAATTTCTAGTTATTTAGATTACATGCCAGCTAGCACAAGACGTAAACTTCAGAAAATACCCGATTTTGATGTGTTTTCGGAATCGGCAGAGACAACTGCAAGAATTGTTTATGAAAGGTTGAAAGACAAAGGCGTGAAAGGTGCGAAAGTAGTTAAAAAAGAGTGCGTTGGTGAAGTGATTTCTGCACATTATCAAGTCATTGTTGGAAATAATGATACAGTAGCGTTTATTTACGAACCAATGGCTTGTCATAGTTACAATAAAGTCCGAATTAACAACTTGTCTGTGAAGATAGCTACCATTGATACAATGCTAAGCATGTATTTGGCATTCTTATTTTCAGGTAGAAAATACTATGATCTCAATCGTTTGTTATGTATGGCTAACTTCTTATATAAGGTTCAAGAGAGAAACAGACTGCATCAAAAAGGAGTGTTAACGAGGTTCAGTATTAATTGTTATGGATATCAGGAAACTATAGAAGATATGAGATCTGAAAAAATGAAAATGTTCGAAAAACTCAAGTCTGATCGCGGATCAAAAGAATACGAAGAATGGTTTCTAAAATACAGACCTTGTGATAAAATGAATACTAAAAAAACTCAAAAAACAAAAAAACTTAAAACGAAAAAGACGAAAAAGACGAAAAAGACGAAAAAGACGAAAACGAAAAAGACAAAAACGAAAAAAAATCAGAAAAATAAAAAGTGATTTACACGCAATAGTGCTGAATAAACAGTGTGTATATATCTTCTAAAATCAGACGCGTTGCTTTTCCTATAAAAGATGCCAATATGTCGTCTCCCATGTTTTTTGTTAAGTGCAATATCATACTTATCAAATAGCCAAATATCACGATTAACCATTGTTTCACTTTATTTTGAGCTCTCACTATCAATGGCATATTATCTTTAAAACAACACATCTGGGTTGGTATTCCTGTCATAAAAAAATTATGAACGTCAAGTGTCCCGCCTAGAACACGATGTATATTATTTGATTCGTTTTTCACACTAATCGTAGATGCAAGTGTGCCTATATTTGTGTAGTTAACAAGCGAAATACATAACATTTTTCTATCTTTCTTCTCCTTAAAAAAATAGGGTTGTTGCCCATCGATATATCTTCCATGTCTTGCAATGTTTTTATCAATGATAAAAGGAATATGGGCTGATCTTGAAATACACTCAAATACATCTTCGTTTGATTTATATACACAACGGACACGTTGCTTACATCGTTTTACATCATAATATGTTATAAAAAGACGGTTATTTAAAAGCTTATATAAGTTATCGTCGCTCACATCTGTAATTATTTGGAATATATCATTTAATACTTCAAGTGTTCCGTCTCGTTTGAATATGTCTAGTCCTCGACGATATATTTCCTCAAACAAGTCAAGACGCCCTATGATATATAACAGCGAACATATTGTGCTAATGCTGCATGCCGAAAATCTACGCAGTTTTATCATATTTTTTTCTTCCATTTCTTTCAAAAAATAGAGTATTCCTACAACATATGACCCATTAAATGCACCTCCTTCTACAATTAAATCCATATTCATTGTTTTTCCGCTGTGAAATAAATCTTTTGGCATTGTTTCAAGTAATCTTAATATGTAATTTTTTATCATTTATAAGATATTAATAGAGTGTTTATACTATACAATGTGTAGCTACCTTGTATAGTGATAAAAATGTAGGTTAAAATACTTATTGTGACAATAACTATACTAGAAATCTGTAAGTTATTGTTGTTTATTACACATAGAGTGACTTTTGTTACATAGTTTTTACTTTTTATGAGGACATGTATCGCAAGGATCTGTGAAACATTTATTCGTTTCCCTGTGTGATAGATATTCCATTTTTTGCTTTTTGATAGATTCCATACTACTGAGTTTTCTTTCACACGTACATCCATCGCATGGTTGATATTTCATAGCTACATACGTTGCCCCTGCTCCAATAATTGCCCCAGCACTAATTGCGCCTAGTTGCTGTTTTGATTTTTTGTCCATTCTATGTATTATGCACAAAAAATAATTAATTCTGTAATTCATAGTTGATTTACGCGTATTTTACAACACGACGAAGAATAAATATAATAAGTGCAATAAGAATACTGTTAAACATGATACCATATGTATTTATATTGTAGTCTTCCCCGAATAAACCAGGTATAAGTCGACGTTCGTATTTTTTAAATGCTGGAAGCTGAAACAAAAAATAAATGATCATGGCTATAAGAGGGGTTTGTATTTCCTCGTAAATATCCTCAATTGCAAGCTGTTTTTCGATTATAGTCTCTCTTTCCCTGGTAATATTTTCTGTTGTTTGATAGTCTTTAATATAATCTGCGTTTTCATGTTTCGGGATATAATTTGCGGTGACTTCTACGTCAGCAGCAACTCTACTTTCATTAATTGGGATATCGCGTGTTGGTAATTCCGTGCTTTTGGTCTTCGCCATTTTTTGTATACCAGAAACAAGTTCCGCGATTGTAGATTGTGATAACTCAAGACCTCCATTTTCTTTTTCAAGTGAAGGTTGTTGCGGAGATGGCTGGGTATTTGAAACTACACGGTTCTGTTCTGTTGCGGTTAGCTGTATGTTGCCACCTACACTTCCACCCCCTGCAGGATCTGTCGGTAAAGAAGAAATGTTAGTTGCAGAACTCATACTATCTTATTAGATAGATTGTATGCAAGATTTACGCAAGACGACTAAATAAAATACTATAGCTACTTAATTATACTAACTTATAGTTTTCTTGATTTTTTTTTATTTTTTCTTCTTTTCGATAATGTTTTTTTTCGTTTACCTCCTGTCGTGTTTGCAGTATTTGCATTTATTTCATGAGAACGATTTATTCCTCTTGGATAGTTAGTCTGGATCCATTCGGGGGTTATTAGTGTGCGTGTAATAGGATTTGTTCGATGACGCTGTATCCACGTGCGTAAGTTTTCTCTGTCATAGCAATAATGCGTGCTATCTTCAAGTTTGACAGCACGTTCATTAGATAATGGTTCGTATGAAATATGATCGATTATTATTCCATCTTCTTTATCACAATCCTGATAATCTTCGGGGTTCATCATAGGTATGGGTACATCTAACATTGCTGGTCGTAACTTTTCAAGTATACTCGCGTTCTGTCCATAACGAACCGCAATATCGTAAGCTGTAGTCCCATTGCTGTTTACCCTCATTGCATCAGCACCATATAAAAGAAGTGCATCAACAATTGGTTCTACTTCGTTAATATATGGGCTTTGTTGTGAAGTACCTACTATAGTCATAAGAGGCGTATATTCCGAGTCATCTTGTGAATCAACTTCAAATACACCTTCCCCCATTTCAGGATTAGCAAGTATGCGTAGTATACGCAAACGCTTTCCTATATTGTCCGCAATAACGCCCTGTGGTTCAAACGCAAACAGTAATGATAAAGCCGTTTGTTGATAATTATTTTTCATTGATTTGTCTGCTCCAAAATATAAAAGCATTTCAATCATATACACATCAACATTTTTGCATGCTATCATAAGAGAGGTTGTTCCTGTTGGATCATCACTTGCATTTACGTCGGCGGGCACATCGTCATAGGTTAATAATACTTCGGCAATATCATTGTATCGCATCTCTACTGCAGTCATTAGTGGCGTGTAATCATTCATTGGATTAGTTGAGTTTATATCCGCCCCCCGGCTGATCCAATACCTAATCTCATCAACGCTCACATCAGCAACCGCATCGTGTAACATATAATTTGCATCCGATCCCCCATTTTTACTATATTTCGTTCTAGTGTTGGTCTTTTTTTTTATAGACCGTTTTCCCTTTTTCGATTTCGATTTCGATTTCTTACTAGAAGACATATAATAGAATATATATTATACTATACACAGATTGTATTTTGTATTCACAATATTATTCATTATTATATTTCTAATTATTCATAAAAATATAATAATGTGTCTACATCTCAACTGAACGAACATCTTTTTTACATTTTACGCTTTTTGCCTTAAATGTATAACACTTATTCCCTTGCTGAAAGGTATTTCCGTCAATCTCGCCCAGTTCAGGTGCTTTGAAAATAATACAGTTTCGCTCTTTACAAACTACTCTAAACATAGTAGCCAATCCAAATCCTAGAATTGCAGACATAATATGTTTTCCAGTTTCTGATTTAAAAAATTTTCCTAGTTCCATGTGAATAAAATGGAATGGTTATATGAATATATATATTAACATATAATTATTCATACCCGATTTATCTCTGTATAGGATAGGGTTGTATTTTTGAAGGATCACTTGGACAAGTCGTTTCTTTACCTTCGTAAACATAGCAGTTATCTGCACGGTCTTTGTATTGAACTCGCATCATATTATCTGGAGTAGGGTAAACAAACACCTCATGCATGTCCGCACCCCACAAGTAAACAAGAAGAATTCCAAACGCGAAACTTATTAAAAATGTTTTTAGAGATAGATGACCACTAATCATTCGTCCTATATTACTATAGTCCGATAAATTAATTTATATTCCTATTCCTCTACTTCCAACGACACAGATTCTTCTTCATCAGGTTTGGCATCCTTGTTGTCATCAACTCGATACTGATCAATGTTCATAATACATGCGATTACATCATTGTTTTCTGCATGAAGTGCCTTTATTGCGGTATCTCGGTTACACTCGGTTTGCTCCATAATAGTTTGCACATCCTCTTCACTTACGTTTGTAGATGATTGAACAGGAACATCGTCACACTTGTGACTATCAATGTTCATGATACAGGAGATTACATCGCCACCCTCCTTTCCGAGTGCATTGATTGCGGTAGCTCGGTTACACTCGGTTTGATCCATAATAGTTTGCACATCCTCTTCACTTACGTTTGTAGATGATTGAACAGGAACATCATCACACTTGTGACTATCAATGTTCATGATACAGGAGATTACATCGCCACCCTCCTTTCCGAGTGCATTGATTGCGGTAGCTCGGTTACACTCGGTTTGCTCCATAATAGTTTGCACATCCTCTTCACTTACGTTTGCAGACTGTTGGTTTCCAAGAGCTTTATTCAAATCAATCTGATTGGACGGCGGTTGGTTTGTATATTTATGAATCTGTGATGAATGTGGTGCGAACTCTAATGCACATGCAAAAGAAGCAGGACTACGCTCATGGTCGTTTATAACCAGATCCATTTGAACCTCGTGTTGACCAATAAACGAAAATATATTTTGAACGCTTTGTGTGTCAATGTTACACATGTTCTCTGGTTGTTTAATAATCAATCGTGGTTTATCAATTACAACATTAACGACAGCAGGATGTTTGTCGGTATCTTCTATAGCCTTTTTGTCTTCTTCTGTCAAGAGATGTTTGATGGCCTTCATCTTATGAACAAGTTGTCTGTTAATCTCAAAAATACGCGACATATCGCGACGCATTTTATCAACTGATGCCTGTGACTCGGCCTGCACCTGTTGCACATCTTTACGCAGCATTGTCTCGCGTCGGAGTTCACCCATCTCGGCCATCTGTTGGTTTCGCATGCTTTCTATAAGGGCGGTCTGGTTTAGTACCTCGGGTTTGTTTTTTATATCTCCAGGTGCATAGTCTGCAAGGAGATCATCAATATCCTCTAAGAAAAACTTTTTTGCAGAAGAAGACTGCATAATGTGATCCACTGTAATATTCATATCGGGGTTACATGTAGGATTGGGGGCATGTTCCAATAACTTCTTCTTATCAAAAGTGTTATGATTGTGTGAAAACACAAGAATAGACTTCAATGGATCAAACTGAATAAAGGGGACGGTATACCCCTTTAAAAAATCTTTCTCTTCTGCCAATGCCTTGAAATCATCATACTTAGTTTCCTTGAGGAGTTCTCGCTTAAATGCAAAGGTGCCTGCAGTGGCGTGGTTGTCAGAGTAAGGGCCGAACCTGTACATTTGCTGCACGTGTTTGAAATATAAGAATAGCACGGTTGATCCGCCAGCCATTACTTTGGGGTCTGACATAAGCTTTTCTACGGCGTGACTAATGCGATCGGGGGGGTAGTAATCGTCGTCATCTTGGTATACGATAATATCTCCCTTACACTTTTCGTGCATATAGTTACGCTTTCTTCCTAAAACCATCTGTTTCTCTTCTCTAAAGTATTTTACTTGAGGGATATCTTTCACCAAGTCTTCAATGCAGTCTGTTCCGTCATCCACAATAATCCATTCCATTCTGTCTTTTGGGTAATCGTATTCTTTGAAACATTGGATTGCCATAGGAAAGAATGGTCGGCGATTATAGGTAGGTGTGCAAATACTTACAAATGGTAGCAAATCGCCATCATCCTTTTTTTTAGTATTGCCCCCTTTGTTCTTTTTGGTTGGTTTTTTTCCCATGCTATAGTTATATAAATTATGATATTTTTAAGTAATTAACTTAAATATCATATTATCTATTATCTAGAAATATTGGTTACGTGTTGTTTATTACATTACACCCTTGAATATTTAAAACGCCGTTTTAACTAACAAGGGTTTGGGTCTGAACCCGGTAAAATCAATAGTAAGGAGTTTCACCCTACGATGGCCCAACTGTAAATCCAACTTAAGTATCAGCG
>Ga0257127_1001923_pt1 | contig 13669 bp, 11 predicted proteins | sample SI060_135mmetaG_FD_190152 | JGI IMG/M metagenome (GOLD analysis project Ga0257127, IMG submission 190152) | Marine microbial communities from Saanich Inlet, British Columbia, Canada - SI060_135m | ecosystem: Environmental > Aquatic > Marine > Inlet | place: Canada: British Columbia | collected... | reverse complement strand
GACCACTACATATAGATATTTGTACTTATCCTTAAGCGTCATTAGTCTTGTATGAATTTCCATTTCTTCCGAAAGTTGACTTGTATTAAGATTAAGCATGTATGTTAACGCCTTTCTTCTTGCATCTGGGTGGGGACTTATTTCATATCCTGACAAGTATTTCTGAATTCCAGTATCTAAGTAAGTCTCCCTCTCAAGGGCAAACTTTTCCTCCAAACAAAGCTTGAATTGATTACCATTAACAAACTCCATTAAAGATGCAGTTGATGTTGACCTATGATCTTTTAAATATAAGGACATTCCATAACTTTCAATGATATCTTTGCCATAATCTTTAATAAGTGCCTTATTAATCCCTTTCAAAGGGCTTTCAATAAATTCAAGATACTTTTCAACAGATGTAATGCAGCCTGGGAAGGTTTGAATATCATATCCATCCTGCAAAAGCTCTTGAATTAACGCTTTTGTATTGGGGAGATTATGCTTTCTTATTTGAGGAGTGTTGACTATCTCTTTAAAGTGCTCTTCAGACAAAAAGTTCTTGATAATTATATGCTTAAACGGTTTGAAAGAGAAATCAGCACCCTTCACTTTATCAATCAAATATTCATATTTACTCATAATTTCACCTCCAATCCTTGTGTTTTTAAATTACAAAAAAATAAATTATAGCAACTTAAAGAAGCATCATCTATTAATCCTATATTTATAGTCTCTTTGATTTCAGAATGTGCAAAATTACTAGACAATTTACATAAAATATCAGATTCATTATTAACCACACATTCTTTATCAATCGGATTGGTTGGTACGGTGGTGTTGTACTTAAATACCTTTTTCCCTAATCTTTGTGCAACATGAATAAGAGAGCTTGTATGTCCTAATATAAATTCAGAACACATATAATCCAAAGTTTCATTTTGCATTAAAAAAGTAGAATTTATAATATATTTAGATTTATCATTAGAAGGGTGGTACCTTACTTGAAAATCCATTCTTATCATGTCTGCTAACCTCATAGCCATACCAATCATTTCTGTATTCTCTTTCTCAAAAACATCCCAATCAAGAACAATAGTAAAGAATTTTCTTCTTACATTAACGCAATTGTAAGATTTTTTAATAATTGGATTGCCACAAACTATCACATTGCAATCTGGGTTATGCTTCTCAATTAACATCTTATTACTCTCTCCCCAAGCCAAAAAATGATCACTAACAACATTTTTATATGAAACCGAACTAATATTATAAGTCCCTTCATAATCAACAAAAAGCCCATGTTGTAATGTTACAGTTGTTATTTTCCGCCCTTTATAGAATTGTACTAAAATATTGTCCACAGGCTGCATATCAGCAAAAACCACTAATATCTCAAAGTCAAACCTATCAATAGTCTTTAAGATCTTATTGTAAAAAAGATAACTAGTAAATAAGTACAATCTATCCAAGATACCTCTAGATTCTATCTTATTAAATATCTTTATTTTGGTTGAAAAATCAATTAAAAAACTAAAATCAAAACCAAAGGAGGCTTTCGCCTCTACAATGATTTTTTGAAATTTGCATTCACTAACTATTTTAGAATATAGCTCATCATAATCAAATCGCTGTAGTGCTTTAAAAAATAAATACTTGGTCTCTCCACTACCGTTAATCTCTTCAACCTTAACGCTATATCGTTTAAACAACAATAGAAACAATGCATGCCCAATAAGTGCTAACTTATATAGAATATTTTTATTATGCAAAGCATACCTATGTAATGCAATTATTTTTTCAACTTCCATGCATTATTAGTTCAAATTCTTCATCAAAAATTGTTCTGACCTATTCTTAAATTTTAATATTTTGGAATTGACTGTATCATACGATATTGCCGCTTCCATTCTATCTCTAAACTTAGCGTCATCAATATCTGAAGCAGAACAAAGTCTATTTTCAAGGCCAAATTCTCTTAATAAAGAGCCGACTTTATTTGCCCTTCTTTTTGACGCTATTGTTAAAAATTTTTTATTAAATTTAATTGAAAAAATTGTTCCATGAAACATATTAGTAACAATAAAATTTGCATTTCTGATATACGTCAACCAGCCAAAGGGGTGTATATTTACATAATTTTCATCAGCCCAATTATGATAATAACCAACTGAGATTAACTTGAGACCTTTCAGTTTTGAATAATTAACCATCTCCTGAATAAAAACTTGATCTTCATTCTGAAGAGTAATGCCGTAAAATAACATATAGTCGTCGCCAGTATCAATGTATTTTGATTCATTTTTAAAATCATACAACAGCGTTGGGTCAACAACTTTAGTAACAACATCTGAATAATTACTCACTAGTTCTTTACTATTGTCATCACGAACAGAAATTGCGTTTAAATTTAATAAACAATCAGCCACCTCTTTAGGAATTGTCTCGCCTTTGTTAATACTGCCAAAACTCACAGCATAAGGCAATACATTTGATTTATTATTTATACCTTTGCCAAAATATATCAAGTCCAATCCAAACAGATCATTTTTAAAGTTCCAAACCTCGTCACTACCTATTATAATTTTATCGAATTCCATATCTGCCACACATAAGGCCTTGTTGGTTTTTGCAGTTGTATTTAGCTTGTTTTGCGCTTTTCTAAAAACCCTAATTTTTTCTATATTGTTCAACAAAATTTTTAAATTTTTTGTTAAAAACAAACTTTTGTACTCATAGAGCATATGTTTATTATTCTTATAAGCAATAACTTTAACATTAAAACCTAATTCAACAAGTCTAGACTGCAATGCATACACTTGGGAAAATGCGCCATAGTTAATCCCATCAAAATATGTCAGTATTCCTATTCTCATAATGCTAAATTAATTCAATTTCAACCCTATTTCCAGTTAAAAATTGTATCCTAGAAATATATTTCTCTATGACATCTGTCTTCACACCATTATTTATCACAACATTCATTGTCTTGATAGATACAATATCTGAAAACTCACCTAAATTAAAAAAGTTAAACGTCACTATGTTAAGTAGTTTATTCGTCTTGACTCTAAATATCTTATAAACAAACAATCTAATAAAAATTAGTTCTATTTTATAGGCCACATGACTCTTAGCCAAATCCATATATAGATCATGTGTAACAAATACACTGCCTACATTTCTATAATCATATTCAAGTATATCGTGCCTGTGCTGATGTAGTTTTGATATTTTCTTAAGTAAATCCTTTCTGTTGCCATTTTTTTTAATAAACTTTGCCGACAAAATGATACAATCCATTTCGTGGAATATAGAGTACCTATAGCCAAATTTACATTCTTCCTTCTGAAATTCTTCCACTTGCCCATCTTTGGTGAGTATTTGAACAGAAATCAAATATTTACTTATCTCATTCCCATAACATCCAGCATTCATATAAACAGCACCACCAAGCGTTGCTGGTATGCCCTGAAGCTCCTCAAAACCTGATATTGATTCCTTTGCAAAGACATTACACATCTTAGGAAGCCTAGTGCCAGCCTCGATATGAATATTGCTTTCAATAGAAATAGAATTCATTTTTGTTGTAAAAACAATAACATTAAGATTTGTATCGTCTTTAAAAATACAATTAGTTGTTGAACCAAAAACTGAATAATCAAGGTTGGCACTTGAAAAATAACTTACAAGATTTGTAAATTTCTCAATGGTATTCGGATAGATGACAAGATCAACATATCCTCCTGTTCGAAAATATGATGACCTACTTAAATCATAGTTAGTCTTGTATGATATTTGAAGATGATCTAACTTTTCCAGAATAAGCTTATTATTCATTGATAGTTGTTTTTTCTTTAAGAAACAATTGACTCATGGTTATATTATAACAATCCATATTTTTGCATAAGTTTGTTAACAAGTATATCTTCGGTTGACTGCTCTCTATTGTCATAATCTAGTAAAAAATCATTTATAAATTTATCGTATACTCCAATACTTTCCTTGGTTTTTGAAATTTTACTTTTAAGGCTGTTTTTGGTAGCATTGGCATACATTATTCTTTCTAGTCCGAGATCCTTCATGCAGTAGCTAATACTAGTTCTAATATATGGATTGAAACTCTCATCATCAAGGAGCAAAATTGCCTTTTTATTTAGAATTGCATGCTGTATAGCATTAGTATAGTGTGTAATTACAAGAGAGGATTTTTTTACATATTCACCTGTTTTAAACCACACAATTTTACGACCTTTATCAAAATAATTTTTATTAGATTTTTTAAATTGAGGGTGCGCACATACAACAACTTCTTGGCCTGTAACCTCTTCAATCATCGAAAAGAACGCATTCAGCTTATTGTAATAATATTTAGGGTTAATAGGCTCCATGCCCCATTCTTTAAAATCAACCATAAATGGCATGGCTATATCGAGAAAAACAATATATTTCTCACTGATTTCAAGATTTAAATTATTAAATTCACTATAGACTTTACTATGGATATTGACAATCTCATTGTACTTTGAATTGTACTTTGTAATACTTTGCCTAGAACGCTTTCCAGAAATAAAATAAGTATCGTATTTTGATTGTATACCGAACCTTAACAGTTGCAAATAAATAAAAAAAACAGCCTTATTGCTCAACATCAAACTGATGGACCCTAATGTATATATAGATTCAGATACGCGTTTTACCGAACCTCTCAAACCTGAATTGTCCTGGAAACTTATAACAGGGACTTTATTTTTACTTAAAAAATATGACAGCCTCCATGTTTTTATCTTTTGCTCTCCGAAACCATTAACAACCACAATATTATTTAATTTTAAATATTGGTCAAATTCTGAAATAGAATTAAAATTTACCGTGCTTTTGGGTAATTTTTCCGCTGAAAATGGATGGCTATCCTTATTAACACTAAGCTCTGGAAAAATACTTCTTAAATCAAAAAAAATAATATTACGAAAATTTTTTACACAGGTCTGAAATAAAATATCATTATCAACCCTCCAATAAGAAAAATATATAAACCCTAGTTTTACAGCCATACCTACCTTATTTTCTCAATCTTACGATAAATAATCTATTAATCTATTAATAGATTATTTAAATTAGACCACTATTTTGCAGATTTCTTTTTAAATCACTATACTCTTTCTTATTTAGTTGGTACCAAGGCTTTCTAGGCACTCCAACATCAATTCCTTTAATCTCTAAAAGATCATAACTGACTGATGGTCTGAGCGGTTTAATACTCTGATATCCTCTAACTTTAATTATATTAAGTTGCAGTTCTCTAATTTTTTCAAGATCACCATTAGATAATGCATCATAAAGATCGACAACCATATCAGGGAAAACCATAGCTGTACCTGCAACACAAGCTTCAGCGCCCAACAAAAAACCTGAAGAAAATACACTTGCAGAGCCCGGCATTAGATCAAAATCTGGAGACTTATCATTAACAATATTCATAAACTCACCAAATGCGGCCATATCGGTACCACTATCTTTCATTCCTGAAACACCTATGTCTATCAAACTTGCAAAGAATTGTGGGGTCACCATGTAACCAGTTGTTCTTGGATTGTTATAAATTTGAACCGGGACTCTTCCATTTACCGCTTTTATAATTTCCTTAAAGTGATTAATATAAGTCTCTTCACCATAGACTTTATGGGAATAATAAAAAGGGACAACGCTTGCTATAGCGTCTGGTTTGTGACTTGCTGCATGGAGCGCTAAATCTATAGTATCTAAAGTTGATGCTGCTCCAATTTGTATAATAGATGATAAATTTCTTTTTTTTGTCTCTTGAATAATAAATTCAGCCACATTTTTTCTTTCTGAAATAGACAATAGAGGAAAACTACCGTATGAACCTAATGCATAAACACCATCAACTTTGTGCTCATATAAAAAATCTAATAAATTTAGCATGCCTAATTCATAAAAATCACCATTACTTTTAAATGGAGTTATAATTGGAGCGATAACCCCCTTAAATTTCTTCATACAACACTCCTTTTGTTAATTTATAATATTTGACGGTGTTATGGATGTGCAAATAATCACATCTTTGAACTTCTTAAAGCTTTCTATTAGATGTAAATTTCTACCCTCTAATTCTTTCTTATTGGTAAGTTGACCGTACTCTCTATAAGAGTAATTATCAATCCTATTACTATCAAAACCATCTATTCCCGCCAGAAACACTTGCGTACATGAACTCCTTACAAATAAATTTAGCATCATCAAGCACGCATTACTTGTCTTGACAACTCCATCTGACATTTTTTTTACCGAAATACATCTATGGGGTTGGCTTGTCTTAATATTGGAAGAAACTATCAATCTATCGTTTAATTGTTTATTATCTTTAAACTCTGCAAATCTTTTTTCATTTGAAAAAAATGCATAATCAATATCAATACCATCAGGGATGAAATTAAGAGAAATTACTATCATCTTCTCCTTCTTAATACTTTTATGAATTATTTCTTCATATTGAGACATTGTTTTTCCAGAGCCTAATAATAAAATATTTTTTTCTCTAAATACATCAAGATCAAAGCAACTACCCTTAGGGCAAACATTATACTCAGCATATTTCTGCAAATGCTTTTCAGCATATTCCATATCGAAGTTTGATAGCTTATTTGTATCTATAGTTTCAAGAAGCTCTTTTATTGAGCTTACTGAAAGATTTTTCTTATTTACATAGTGTGATGCATAATTTGGATGACAGTTACTCAATGAAGACAAAAAGTATGCTATTGAATAACCCCAGCCTTCCTCTTTCATTAGCAACTCAAAATATTCATCTATCATCTCCAGCAAAGGAAGAGTCGAATAATTTTGCTTATACTCATTAGTCAAATAGCTTGCTATAATTTCTGTATTTAAATTTCCAGCACCCCTACCAACTCCAGATATTGTAGAATCAATAATAATATTACGCTCTTTGTTATTATTAATAAATTCCACTACCCTCATCAAGCTATCTTTCATATTATCATGAAGATGCAGGCCTATTGATATACTCTCCTTCAATCCAGCATCATAAAGGCTATTTATTGACAATAACTTCTTTACCGACAAGTTCCCAAAACTATCGACTATATAAAGAGATGAAACATTGTTATTATTAGATATTCTAATAAGTTTTTCTAAGTCCTTATCATTATATGAATTTGTAATCATTGGCTGAATACAGACGTCATATCCTTTTTGTTTAATTTCTTTAATTAATTCGCCTATATTGTCAAGATCAGCTTTATGAAACGCCAATCTAATACCATGCAATGTATTTGGTTTTGAATCTAAATTAGGAAGAGAGCTAACATCAAAATGTCCAAAATTAACCATACAGTAAAAAGATGTATTTTTTACTTCAAAAGACAATGCATCTTTTAAAATATTTTCTATCTGAAGTGTGTTTTGAAATAAGGATGTAGATGTATCATTATCAAGTACATCGTCCTGTAAGTACCCCAACTCAATAATTTCAACCCTGGACTCTACAAGATTCTTAACAACTTTTTCAATTATTTTTTTTCCGAACTTCCAGGAGTTGACGTAGCCACCATCTCTCAAAGTGCAGTCCAATAATTTAATAGTCATTTTTTCTTATTAATCTCAAGCATACATTCTGCCAAATATTTTTGGTACGGGTAGTCTATGGTTATAGACCTTTCTGGAGGCATAATATAAGGTATCGAATTTAATCCGATTAGATTATTTTGCGACATAAATCCTTTGGCCGAGTTAACAACTGCACACTCATTAAACTTATAAGCTTCAGTATGACCTGTACTTTTGGTTGACAAGCTATACTCTTCTTCAAAAACGGGCATAAGTTTGCCATTCTTAACAAACTGTGCTAATTGTATTGGTGTATCAAATCTTGTTACTGATACTACCGTCTTATTACTTTTTTTTATATATTCTTTGTGCATATTTACTAGATCTTGAAGGGTTCTCAAGGGGGATGTTGGCAACAAAATATAAATAATTGCATCATCATCTATCGGTATGCTTTTAATCATATCTTGCACAACCTCAATAACTGACGAGCCATCAGTTGACAGATCTTTTGATCTACGATATATATTAACACCGCAACTGAGAGAGAGATTAAGTATTTTTTCACTCTCAGAATTGACAAATATCTGAGAAAATAACTTGGCTTCTTTAGCTATGTTAATCGTATGCTCTATTAGAGGACGCCCAGCTACTATTGATATATTCTTATCCTTTACCCTCTTAGAGCCGCCCCTAGCTGGTATTATTGCAATGCATTTATCGCTATCAAACATTAGTTAATCTTATATAAAGTTTTGATAAAATTGGAGTACCATCGATCTTTCTTTTTAATAGATAGACCATCTTCTTAAGCCAAATCCTTTTCATTTCAATCTTTAAAGAGTGCTTATGATTACTATACCCTCGCCTAGTCAACAACATATGAATCTTAGACTCTTGCATCCAGCTTGGATAAGACGCAATGACTGACCAATTGTTATCATATGGATACTTGTCTAACTCTATTGGATGCCCAACAGAATCCTTATAGTATTTATTAACATTATAAAAAAAACCTTTATCATTAATATGTTTCTGGATAAATAAAAAATAATCCTGTATAACGCTGAAATTCATTTCCATCATAGATCTTGTATTAATAAACAAATCAATTTTAACCTCAGAAGAGATTGTTGTCCATGGTGTAATAATAATAAAATCATTTTCTATTATTGTTTGAAGATTTACCTCTTTATGGCCTTCCTGTTCAAAGAAAAAATTAGCATTAGGGAAATTTTTGTACAAATAATAACTGCTCATTAAATTCGCTTCAGGAAGATCTATCAAGATCATTGTTGTGCCATATTTTTTTCTTACAAGTTTTGATAGATTCCCATACCCCCCCCCTATTTCACATACAACTTTAATCTCATTCTCTGCCTTAAAGACATTGTCATTTAAATCATACAAAAACTTAATGTGAAAATTATCTCCAACGGAAACAAACCTACCCCTATGCTTAATAAAATTTTTATTGTTTCCAACATTTAGTTGATCAAGATTATCATAGACAAAATCATATGTACATTCTTTTATCAGTTTACTAAAATTACTTTTAATGTAGTCACAGTCTAAAGTATCAATACTGCGATTCATTCCGTCAACTAAAGAATTGTTTCTAAAGTTAAACAGTGATTCGATTGAATGATCTACATTCCTACTACCATATTCACCTTGCCAATGTTTACTTTTATGTATTTCCTGATAATTTTCTATTGAGCATTTATATGCTTGACTCACTCTGTCCAACATCATTAATTCCTTTAAATTAAAAATCATAGTAAATAAAACTATTTGAGCTGCTAGACCCTAGGGTTATAACGAGTATCCATATTATAGAGCAGGCCAAAAAAATAGTCAGTGCATTATGTTTTTGAAAAAATAACCTGTAATTAGCAATAGAATCTATATTGTGTGTAGCTAAAAAAACAGTAATAAGTAGAAAATAGAATAAATTATTTTGTAAAAAAATATTAATGTTTTCAAAATCATGTACTGATAGTGCAGTTATCATATCAAGTGCTACCGTTAAATCTGGAGATCTAAAGAAAATCCAAGATAATGAGATAAAATTAAAAACTAAAAATATTTTTAATATTCTCCATGCATTATTATTGACTGTTGTTTTTTGGGTAGTACGAAACACATGTGTAAAAGCCAAAGCCAAGCCATGCAATAATCCCCAAATAATGAAAGTCCATCCGGCTCCATGCCAAATCCCCCCAATAACCATAGTAATAATTAAATTCCTAACAGTTTTTGATGCGCCCACTCGACTACCGCCAAGAGGAAAAAATAAATAATCCCTTAGCCAGGTAGAAAGCGTTATATGCCAACGCCGCCAAAAATCAGATATTGATGTTGCTAAATAAGGTTTGTTAAAATTACGTGGCAATCTAACTCCTAAAATTAGACCTAATCCGACCGCCATATCTGTGTAACCACTAAAATCACAATATATTTGCAAAGAAAAACCATAACTGGCTAAAATTACCTCTAAGCCATTCACAGACTCATGGTTCATGTATGTCTCATCAACCATAATCCCAATTTGATCTGCGAATACTATTTTTTTTAACAACCCAATTGTAAAAATAAACAACCCAAGCTTAACAAAATGTATATTAACTTTTTCTTTTAAATTATGCAATCTTGGTAACAGTTGTGATGGCCGTATAATTGGCCCAGCAATAAGCTGCGGGAAGAACAGAACATAAGCCAATAATGATTTAAAATCATTTTCCACAGGGTAGTGTTTCTTATATGATTCAACTATATATGCCACCATTGTAAAAGTTATAAATGAGATTCCAAGTGGTAAACTCCATCCTAATTCATATTGCTTAAAATTATTAACATCTGTAAATTGATAAATTATGAAATCCGAATACTTGAATAGTATTAGAGGTACAAATAGCAATATAAGAGTAATAACAAAGTATCTTTTTCTTGCTCTTGACTTATCTATGCTTATAGCACCGTAATATCCAATAAATGTTAACAACAGAGGGACCCAAAAATACATAGGATACCAATAACTATAAAAAATAAGACTGCCAATAATGATTAGATCGATTCTCCACCTAACTGGTAAAACCAAGTGTAGAAAAAAATAAGGAATAAAAAAGAAGAGGAAATCTAATGAACTAAATAACACAAAAAATCACTTAATCAACAAAGGGTAGATTTCATCAGCCATTATCTTATGTCCTAACGAGTTTGGGTGGGGATCCCCAGGCATTGCCCAAATATCCTTTGCACTTATGCCAAAGAATGCAGGATAAAGATCTAAAAATTTAAAATTAAATTGTTTAGAAATATCATTCATAATATTGTGTATGAACTGAAATGGATAGTCAGTTAAATTATGCACATCAGGGATGACAGTAAGATATATATTGATATTATTTTCCTTTGCGTATTTAGATATTTTCTCTAATGATAATTGCATTTTTTTATATCCAGCACTATTTTTCCTGTACGTATTTCTATAGTGCTCTATTAGACCACTCTCATCACCGAAGAATGATAGCTTACTAACTGCCATCCACATAGTTGCAGCCAATTGACTGTTTTTAAGTAGCCAATTAGACCTGCCTGAGCTTAATTCTTCCGCATCATTTATAAAATAATTAATAACTATATCAGTAGGCTTTATAAACTTTAATTTACCTAAAAACAACTCAACATACCTTTCAGCATTGTAATTACCAATCCCTGCATTAAGGACGATGACAGAATTGTCATTCTTATTAAATTCTTTTTGAATTAGACTGGTAACAGTTCTATCTTCATCCACACCCCATCCTAAAGTGATAGAACTACCTAAAAACAAAATTCTTCTATCGTAAGATAACGGCTCTATATTTGCCCCTCTCATCCCATGCTTATTTAGAGTAATATCAACATTTTGTAACATAGCAGATTTTGATGGTATATGTTCATGCCCCAGAACCAAGTTTTTACTTTTAATTTTTAATTCTTTACTATAACGCCACATTTCAATATCGTAATTTTTCATATTTGAATTTTTAAGCACGAGAATAAATTCAACAAGCAATAAGCTCACAAGAATCGACAACAAAACAACTACTATATTTAAAGTAATTTTATTCATACTTGTACGCCTTTAATCCAACTCATATTTATCTTTATAGTCTTCAATGAGAGTCTTGCTTTGTTTTTCTTTTTTAAGCACACAATTGCCAACTACCAGTAAGTCTAATTCAGTACCCATAAAACATCTAAATGCATCTTCTGGCGTACAAACAATTGGCTCACCTCTGACATTAAATGAGGTGTTTACTACCACTGAACAGCTTGTTTTTTCTTTGAATTTGGTTATGAGTTTATGATATTTTAGGTTAGTTTCTTTATGTACGGTTTGTATTCTTGATGAGTAGTCAACATGGGTTACTGCAGGAATGCTTGATCGTTTAATATTAAGTTTATCAATACCAAACAAAGATTCCTCTTCTTCGGTCATTTTTATACGCTTATCTTTTTTAACATAATCAACTAAAAGCATATATGGACTATCATAATCAAGTTCAAACCACTCGGCTACATCTTCTCGCAATACGGATGGCGCAAAAGGTCTAAAGCTTTCACGATATTTAACCTTCAAGTTGAGTATTTTTTGCATCTTTTCTGAACGAGGATCTCCAAGAATAGATCTACCACCAAGTGAACGTGGTCCAAACTCCATCCTACCTTGAAACCAGCCAACTGCCTTTCCTTCTGTTAACGCTTGTGCAGTTTGCTCGATCATCTCATCTTCATCAGTTAAGTCAAAGTTAGCGCCACAATCTATTAGTTCTTTTTCAACAGAAATTTGCTCATATGATGGACCAAGGTACGAACCCTTCATAGAATCATTAGGATTAACTGTGCGCGGTTTATTTAGTTCTTTATGCCATACTGCTAATGCGCCACCAAGTGCGCCGCCTGCATCACCCGATGCAGGCTGAATCCAAACATCTTTAAACGCTTTATCTCTTAGTATCTTACCATTGGCAACACAATTAAGTGCAACGCCACCAGCCATACAAAGGTTCGGAATGTTGTATTCCTTTGCTAGCGACCTAGTCATCATTAACACCACCTCTTCAGTTACCGCTTGTACAGATGCGGCAATATCCATATGGAATTGTGTTAGTTTATCTGTATCTGGTTTTCTAACGGGCTTATTAAATAGATCTGAAAAATTCTGGTTAGTCATAGTGAGGCCAGTTGCATAATTAAAATAAGATTGATCAAGACGAAATGAGCCATCCTCTTTTAAATCAATTAATTTGTTAAGGATTAGATCTTTGTATCTAGGCTCGCCATAAGGAGCCAATCCCATTAATTTATACTCACCGCTATTAACCCTAAATCCTGTGTAATAGGTGAATGCTGAATATAGCAAGCCAAGCGAATGAGGAAAATGTATTTCTTTTACAATTTCAAGCTTACGCCCTTTGCCAATAGCAACCGTAGTGGTTGCCCACTCGCCAACACCATCAAGTGTTAATACCACTGCTTCTTCAAAGGGCGAAACATAAAATGCACTTGCTGCATGACTAAAATGGTGCTCACCAAACATTAACTTATTAGAATTGAAGTTTTTATCAACCTTCTTAATTTCTTTGATCAGCATATCTTTTAAAAATAATTTCTCGCGAAGCCAGATCGGCATTGCCATTCTAAATGATTGAAAACCTTTAGGTGCAAAAGCGACATAAGTCTCCAGTAAACGCTCAAATTTTAAAAAAGGTTTATCATAAAAAGCAATATAGTCTACTTGACTCAAGAGTAAATTTGCCTCTAGCAAGCAATATTTAATTGCATTAGTCGGATACGACGGATCATGTTTTTTGCGAGTAAATCGCTCTTCTTGAGCGGCAGAAATTATTTCACCATTAATAATAAGTGCTGCTGCACTATCATGATAAAAAGCAGAAATCCCCAATATTACTGTCATAAATTAAAATAATGTATAAACAAAAGGAGCAACAGCTGAACCTTGACTGAGTACGATTAATGCACCAAACATTGCCAGCACTAAAAGTATTGGCAATAGCCAAAACTTCTTTCTAGCACATATAAAATTCCATAA
>Ga0257127_1001922_pt1 | contig 13675 bp, 11 predicted proteins | sample SI060_135mmetaG_FD_190152 | JGI IMG/M metagenome (GOLD analysis project Ga0257127, IMG submission 190152) | Marine microbial communities from Saanich Inlet, British Columbia, Canada - SI060_135m | ecosystem: Environmental > Aquatic > Marine > Inlet | place: Canada: British Columbia | collected... | reverse complement strand
TTTTCTTCATTATCCATTATGATACTATATATAATAAAAAATATTTATATCTTTTTATTATATTTTCAAAAACGGCGTTTTAAATCTTCAAGGGTGTAATCTCTCCGATATCGAAAGTTGGTATGTTATAATAGTATTCGCTTATCGTTGCGCCTAATAATTCTAATATTACATAATTGAAATTATCTACTTCACCGTAAAATTTTACAAACGGGACTTGTGAAACATTACTCAAATATCTCAAAATAATGGTTTCCAACTTCAGATACTTCTTTCGGGACTTCTTTTCAAACTTAATCGCTACATCCCTTTTTTTATGAATGTGTTGTGCTTTCCATACTTCGCCATAAGAACCCTTACCTAGTTTTTTAATAATCTATAATTATTTACAATGTGCATTTAAATTCGATAATTCACTAGTAATATATGTGTATATTATTTTACAAAAATATTAAAATTGATTATATAAAATATTTATACATATAATTATATTAATTATATACTAGAACAATGGTAGTTATCTGCAAGAGTAAATTCACAGAGGAAGACGCATATAAAGAGTATTTTAATGAATTTCCATTTGAACTCAGTGATTTTCAAAAATATGCTATCAAATCTATTGTCGATGGAAACCATATATTAGTTACAGCTCATACTGGTAGTGGTAAAACACTGCCTGCTGAATTTGCTATCGAATATTTTATCAAACAAGGAAAAAAAGTCATATATACATCACCTATTAAAGCATTATCTAATCAAAAATTTCACGAATTTTCAAAAAAATTTCCTCATATTTCATTCGGCATTTTAACAGGAGATATTAAATATAATCCCGAAGCCGACGTGTTAATTATGACAACAGAAATTCTACGTAACACACTTCTTCAAAAAACGATCACCGAAACGAATGGTATTGTCAATGCTTCTTTACAATTTGAAATGGATTTTAAAAACGAATTAGCTGCAGTAGTCTTTGATGAAATTCACTATATTAACGATCAGGATAGAGGTAAGGTATGGGAAGAAACAATCATGTTTATGCCTAATCACGTTCAATTAATCATGCTTTCTGCAACCATCGATAAATCAGAAGTATTTGCAAAATGGATCGAAGACGTAAAAACGAACGAAGAATATCAAAAAAAAGTGTATCTTGCACCTACCAATCACCGTATTGTACCATTAAAACACTACTTTTATACAACATTGCCGCAAGGGACTATTAAAAATATCAAAGACAAGGAATTTCTTAAATTTATCAACAGCTTTTTACATAAACCGATTACATTAAAAGAAGGCAATGTATTATTTGACAAAGATAACTATGATAAAATTAGTAAATTATTAACATATACACATAAAAATAATTGTCATATTAAACCTTCATTTGTATTAAATGAAATAACAAAATATCTAAATAAAAATGATATGTTGCCTGCGATCTGTTTCGTGTTTTCTAGAAAACTAGTAGAAAAATACGCACAAACCATTAATATTTCACTATTTGAAGAAGACTCTAAAATTCCTTCTATTATCAGACATGAATGCGAGCAAATATTGAGAAAATTATCTAATTTCAATGAATATGTAAATTTACCTGAGTTTGATATGATTATTAAACTACTTGAAAAAGGTGTGGCCATTCATCATTCTGGTATTATGCCTATTTTCCGCGAAATGATCGAATTATTGTTTGCAAAAGGATATATAAAATTACTATTTGCTACAGAAACATTTGCAGTTGGTATTAATATGCCTACGAAAACAGTATTATTCGCTGGATTCCAAAAGTTCAATGGATCATCAATGCGTATGCTATATTCACACGAATACACACAAATGGCTGGTAGAGCAGGAAGAAGAGGTTTAGATACAGTCGGTTATGTCATTCATTTAAATAGTATGTTTAATTTACCATATACACATGATTATGAAAAATTATTAAATGGTAATCCACAATTATTACAATCTAAGTTCAATATATCCTATAATTTAGTACTGAACTTTTTGCAAAATAATGGAAATACATTAGACTTTGCGAATAAAAGTATGTCGAATGGCGAATTAGTTAGAACAATTAAATCTACTCGTGAAATCATTCATAAATTGCAAACCGAATATCATAATAAAATTTCTAGTCCGTCATATAAATATGTTATTGAGAACACAAAAGAGTTTTCAGATTATTTGCAAATGTGTGAAGATAGTAAACAAGCTAAGCAAAAAATACGTAAACAATTACAACGTTCTATTGAAGACGTCGAAAAAACGAAAAATTTCAAGATTAATTTGCAAAATTATAAAATTTTGATCGAAATAGAAAATGAAATCAAAGATAATATTAAGTATCTAGATACCTTGGAAAATCATTTTAACAGCGAACTTAATAAAATATTAGATTTCTTACAAGAAAATGAGTATATAGAAACTTGTGATAATGATAATGATAATGATAATGATAATGATAATGATAATGATAATGACAGTTCTGCTGTTGTTGATACTATTGTCAATAAAAATGATCGTATTATAAACGATAAAGGAAAGATCGCATGTTTTATTCAGGAAACACATTGTCTTGCCTTCACAGAATTATTATACAAATATAATTATTTTGTAGATTTTAATGAATATGAAATTGCCGCATTACTTAGTTGTTTTTGTAATATTCGTATTAAAGATGATGTCAAAATATACGACATACAACATTTAACTACAAATAATAATTTTAATGAAATGTTATACGAGCTACGTAATATATATGATGATTATATGAATAAAGAAATTCTATTGCATATGAAAGAGAATAATGATCTAGAATATATATTTGAATTAGTTAATCCTATATTAAATTGGTGCGAAAGTACAGAGGAGAATAATTGTAAAGACATTATAAAAACATGTGAATATGAATATGAAATATTTACTGGAGAATTTATTAAAGCCATATTAAAAATTAATAACATGGTAAATGAACTTTCAAATATTGCTGAATATACTGGTAATATCGAACTACTTAACAAATTATCACTCATTCCAGATATTACTCTCAAATTTATTGCTACAAATCAATCTTTATACGTGTAAAAAAATACAGTATACACAGTAAATACAATTAATTTTCAATTACATCAGTTTTAGTTATCTACAATATGCAATCTTAATTTTTTTTTCAAGGAATCCTCATCGTTAAATATAAATATTTTGAAACTATATTTATTATAGTCTTCTAGTTCGTATCGTAACGTTATTCGAAACACTGTTTTCAAATCCACTAAATAGACTACATATTGATATAACCCGTCATTTCGAATGATTCTATCAAAAACATAACCATCGTATGTCTTGTCACATAATGTAGGATCATTTATACACATATCTAATAAATTACATTCGTTTTGTATTTTACGAATAGCTCTCATTGTCGTATTTATATATTCCATTTTTCCGGTCCAGTTTTTGTAAAACTCGTGAAATTTATCTGAATATTTATACAACCGGATTTTTTCTTGTAAAGTAGCCATATTCAGAATATCTACCAATCGTCTAATAGGGGACGTACAGTGTATATATGAGTCTAATTCTAACATTTCGTGTGCTTTCTTCCCATCAAATAAATCATATTGTCCGCAAGAACTATTCCATATTTTCAAGAAATTATTTACATTTTCAGGTAAGCTGTGTGTATTTGTTGTATTTTTATCATAAATAACTGATCGATAAATACCGGTTTGAAACTGTATCATATCTGTTGCGGTATAGTAATTCATTAATATCATTAAATATGATACCATATCATTACTGCACGTAATATTTGTAATGTATTTGTATTTTTTTGATAAATTATTTGCTACATGAAACATTAATTTATAATTTTTATCGTTTTTTAGTTCTTTACTTTCATAGACATGGTTTTTATACACTTTAATATATGTATTTTCAAATTTATACCCAATAATCTCATTATCTTTGATGGTTATATCTAATGCAAATGCCAAACGTACAACATTTTCACATAAACTACACAAACAATTCGATAATATAAGTGGCATCATTGGTCTTTTACGATCGGGTAAATATATGGTTGAAATTCTTTGTGAAAACGATTCCCATAAATCTAACTCTTCTAACCATAATGGTACATTTGCTATATAAATACTTAATTTGTAGCTATTATTTCCTAGATCTGATATACTAAACGCATCATCATAATCTGTAGTTTGCTTTGAATCTATACTATATATTGGTTCATTTGTTCTATCCACTAAGTTATACTTAGTAATCATATTCGTAATAAACTCTTCTTCCGTTTGTTTTTTTAAAGAATTGCTAGTGTCTTTATTGAATATTTGTATTGAAGCATATAGACTTTTGCAGTATAATTGATATTCATAATAATTTGCTAGAATATCTACATCACCTAATACGTTTACGATTGTACCTTGTGGATGTTTACTATTCCAGTTATCAAATTTAAATACTACATACTTATTATCTATATTTTTAGAAAATCCTAACTTCACATTATATGGTACTACAAAAGCTGGTATACGCTTGTCGTCTGGAATACATTTGTACATATACTTATCTTTGTGTTTTCCAAATGTTTTATTGTTTTTTAATACTAAAATTCCCGGTATAGATGGCATTGAACGTACACTAGAATGAAGTATTTTTATTTTGGAGCATTCTTTTACTGCATATACTATGGGTTCTATATCAACTGAATTAAGTTGAAATATATCACTTGAAAATAATTTACATAAAGCTGGATTTATATTTATTTTTTCTACTTCATTTAATGATAATGCATCATATAAATTCCATTCTGTATATGTCCTATCATTTAACAATATTTTGTAACTTTTTTCATAAGTGTTATTATTGCTACTATGTGTGTTATTATGTTTATTATCTAACGAATTAGTTAATGTTATTGATAAAGTTCCATTTTCTGGCGATAACATTTTACAAATATTATTTGATATAATAAATATTATTTACTATATCAAATTCAATTTTAATCTTTATTCGTTGTTTCTGCTACTTCATTATCTAGTTTTTGTTCTTGAAAAATACTGTCTGCATTATCAGTATTATCAGTATTATCAGTATTATCAGTATTAGAGTCATTTTTTTTTACAGTTTCTCTCTTTACGTTTTGTGATTGAAGTAGTTTTACGACCAAATGATTTAATATTGCTATATTATTCATGTATGTTCTATATTTAAATGTTGATATGCTACTGTTTTCTGTAAAATGTATACTATACCACCAATATGCTGGTATATTAATTATTTGCCCTTTACGTATGGTTACATCCAACGTTTTTAGCTTATCGAAATCTGGTTTAAATTGTGTCTGGACGTTCCATACATTCACAGGTGAGATAAATTCAAAATTATCATAATCTTTTATTTCATATAAATATTTGCTTGATTTTGGTGGTATTAATTTGATCTTTACAGATCCTTCTGTCACTAAATAATAATTTCTGTAATTTAATTCATATTTTAATGGTGTTTTTGTATCTTTTGAAGAAAACATTAAATCATACATACAATTACACACAGAAGATGGTCTTAGAAATCCGTCGTTATATTGATAGTTTTTTATTAAAGTAGTTTCTTGTAAAAAATCTATATTATTTTCGCTCAAATATCTCTCTTCGCTATCTTTTCTGAATACATCTACTGTTGTGTTTAATGTTAGTGGTAAATATAGTTCATTATTATCATCATAGTCTTTTACATTCCTCACTTTTATATCAAATGCACCATATGTTTCTTGCAATTTATTTATATTGCATTCTTTTACTAGTCCATCTACGTCATAATTAAATATAACAGGTTGTCTTAAATCACATATTTCTTCTAGTTTATCTTTTGAAGGTTGATCTATTTCATATACTTCTAAATCATCACTCACTTTCAAATGAAAATGTATATGTAAATATATGAATAAAACTATGCAAAATATTAATAATGAAAAAAGGGCTTTCATTATACAATGTATTAGAATTACAATAATTTTTTTCATTTTTTACTTATTGCAAAGTAAAAGATAAAATGTTTACGATAATGGCTCAAAATTGGCTGTTTCGCCACTTTCGTCGATCGGAGTAAATTCCTTTACTTCATTATTTTCTTCGTTTACTGTTACTGATTTTGAAAAAGTTGGACCATCTTTTATGATATCTTCATTTACTGTAATATTTAATTTATCAACTATGGAGTACAATGTTGTATTTAATCCATTTATTACCAACTGTTGTGACTGTAATCTTTGTTTTACTTCTTCTAGTTCATTCATTAATCTTTCATCATTCTCATAAAATGCTTTTAAATCTAGTTGACTTTCTACGTTTGTCATGATTACTCTTGACAACTCTTCTATATTTATATCTCCTTGTTGTACTTGACGTCCTGATTCGTTTACTTCACTTGTTGTATTTACAAGTCCAGTTAATCCTCTTGTTAGTATATCGTTTACTGATTTTTCTAAGTTTGTTATTTTAAAGTGATGTTGCTGCAATAATTGAAATGGATTTACAGGTTGCTGACCTTGCTGTTGTTGTGCTCCTGATTGAGGAGTACCTTGTGTACTTGCTGTTCCGGTTGACGTTGGACCAGAACCTCCGCCAGCGCGTCTTCTTCTTGCTCCTGCTAAAGATGAACTTGAACTCATTTAAAATTGACCTAGACTATTTTTACTTAATCTTTTCGCATTTCTAAATCCTTTCGCATTTCTAAATCTTTTCCACCTTCTGTTTTATTTACGTTTTTTATGTGTCCTTTTTTGATTTTTCTTATTTTGTCTTCTATTTTCTCTCGTTCTTCTTTGGATTCTTCTTTTTCCACCATAAATTAATTTTTGAATTTTACTCTCTCTTGTTAATCTTCTTCCCTCTCTATCATCCCATCCGGACGAACATGATAAATCTATTACTATCACGTCCGTATAACCTTTCACTCTTAATTCTTCTAAAATTTCGCTAAACCTGATATATGTATAATTGTTTCCTTCGTCATTCATTTTATCTACATTACTTTTTAAGTTATATGGCATATTTACTGTTACTGATTCCAACTCTCCTATTTCTCCTAAAAACAATATACTATTATTGTAATAATTTGCTCTCGTATCACGTCTCTCTTCTGGTATTATTGTATATGTCTTATCTAAATACAATTGATTTGGATCCCATTTTGTTAACGTATATGCTTCTGATATATTGTCTCGATACTTCCTTACGTCTAAATCCGGATCGTCTATTTCTATAAACTCTGGTTCTATATTTCTTTTTCCTGTTATACTTTTTACCGTTTCTTTTCGCACGCCGTCTATTGTAGGTATATAACTTCGTATCGATTTACTTAAATTATCTACGTATCGATCGGCCAATTTATTGCTTTCAAATGACATGTCTAAATTATTCGGCGATTTTAATAAACCACGCTCTATTGCGATTGTCTTTCTTTCAAGTATGAATTTATTTAATTTCTTTCCCATATCTAATAACTCTCCATCTTCTATGTAATTACATACACCTGCTGCTGTTGCATTTATTTTTCGAATATTTACATTTGTATTATTTTCTGTTTTCTCTTCGTGTGGGTCTAAATTTCCATGTGTTGTTATCAATAATATTCCTAATTTCACATTCTTCTTTTCACCTCCTATTTTTTTCCTTGTCCCTTTTACGACCTTTATTTTGGTTCTTTTCACCATGTATACTAATATCTACGCGTATTATTTTTACTAAAATGAAATAAAAATATATCCCTCTATACTATACCATGGATTTCCCTGATTATATTATTAGTAAATCGTACTTTAGAAAAATACAAAATCCTAAAATTGGCAGACCTCTTAATGCTCGTGAAAAACAAGAAATTTGGCGACGTAAACAAGTCAAAATATTTTATGGCTCTGGTCGACCTATATTTCTTATTAACGATAAAAATCAACACCTTAAGTGCTTTAATGATAGCCATCGCTGGTATGAAATCAATCAATTTCGTTATCCTTATCTATCATAATATTTCCTTTCAAAAATCTTGATATATCAATTTGTCGACACTATTCAAGACGAAGTTAAGCAACCATCTTTATTTTGATAGGTGGATGGTGTTGATAATCATGAATCTTGAAATCTTCTAATACATAGTCATTAATGTTTTCTCTCTTGTTTAAAATTTCTACTGTTGGAAAAGGATAAGGCGTCCTTGTTATTTGCTCTTTCATAGCATCTAAATGTTCCGCATAGATATGGCAATTACCACCGTAATGTATAAATTCATGGGGTATTAAATCACAATGTTTTGCTAATAAATGTACTAGAAAGCTGTAGGAAGCCAAATTGAAACTTTTTCCACACGATTCATCAACTGACCTTTGATATAAACAACAACTTAACTTGTTACCATCAACCACATTAAATTGAAATAAAACATGACAAGGTGGTAAACATCCACCGTCCAATTGTTCTACATTCCATGCGCTAATTACCATTCTTCGTGAGCTTCGTTGAGCTGGGTCTTTCAAAGTATCTATTACTTGTTGTAACTGGTCTATACCTTGTCCTGTATAATCAGCATCACACCCCTTATATGGTGCATTCCAGTGGCGCCATTGATACGAATATAAAGAGCCAATATCACCTTCTTCATAATGTTGTAACCCCCTTGAGTCTAAAAATTCACGTGTAGTATTCGCATCCCAAATATGAACTCCAACATCATTTAAACGTTTATTCGAAGTATCTCCTCTAATAAACCATAATAGCTCTTTAAGACAAGTTTTCCAAGCGGTTTTTTTAGTAGTAAGAATAGGTATCTTACCATTATCAAGAGAAAAATGCATTGCTGAACCAATAGCAGTCTGAACGGCACCGTTACGTCCTTTTTCAAGAGTGCCGTGGTCCATTAAATCTTTTAGCAAATTAATGTATTGATATTCTTCGTGATAATCAGCTTTTGGATCCCTATCCTTATGTTTATTTAGGTCAATCGCATATTTCAACATTATATATATGAAATAAATATATGATTTTAAATATTTTTAAATCTTATTATAAATCATATGGATAGAGTAGAAAAACCAAATAATGAAGGATTTATAAAAACAGTATTTCCATTTGACGACGACCAAAAAGCTACTTTGTTAAATATTATGCAATATACTATATTATCTGTTATTCCTATAATTGTTTTATTAAGATTAATCAAAAATTATGTTCCTGAAGCTGACGACGATAAAGGAAGTTTAGTAATATTTGTTGAAGTTGCCGGACAATTAGTGGCTATGTTTATTGGTCTTTATTTTATTTACAAAACAATTGAATATATTCCTACATACAGTGGTGTTGGTTACGATAAATTCAATATGGTTAATGTTATCTCAAGTATTCTTTTTGTCAGTTTAACCATTCAATCTAAATTAGGCGAAAAAGTACAAATTTTAGCAGACAGATTATTTGACTTAATTGACGGAAACACAAACGTTTCACAAAATAAAGGTCAACACCAAAATAATGTACGTGTCACCCAGCCTATCTCACAATCTATTTCACAATCTATCTCACAACCTATGCATTCACAAAATCAATACGTTCCTAACACTCCTCCTCCATCGGTTCCTCCTAGAGTAGATCCTCCTCAATCTCAAATGACTAACCTGAAGAGCCAAACTAACGAATATTCTATTCCTCAATCTCCCGACTTTAATAGTATGTATGCTGGTCCAGAAACTCCTTTAGTTAATGCTATGGAACCGATGGCTGCTAATGATTTCTTAGGTGGTGGTGGATTTGGTAGTTCATTCTAATTTTACACCTTCTGACATTTACTCTCAAACCTAAAATATTAAATTTTATTATATATTTAATATTTTATCTTTTACCTTCTACTTTTTACTTTTCATTGTTGAATTTCCAGTTGCAATTCTTGATGGACTTCCATATTGGAAATTTGCTTGTGCTACACCTTGTTGACCTCTTTTTGCTGCGTCATTTAACATTGTAGACATTGAGGATTGTGCTTTTTGCATTCTTTGTTGCATCATTGGGCTTGCCTTCAATCCTATGTTCATCATTGGACTTGTTTTTTGCATGGTTTGCATTGTTTTCATTGTTTTCATTCCTTGTTGTTGTGCTTTTTGCATCATAGGTCCTGCTTTTTTCATTCCTTGTTGTTGTGCCTTTTGCAACATTGGTCCTGCCTTTTGTTGCAGTTTAGTAAGTTGCCCTACTGCTTGTTGTCTCATTTTTTCTGCTTGAGGTTCTGCTTTTTTTAATGCATTATCATAATGTTTATTAACTTTTTGCTTACCGTCCTCTATACGAGCTTGTAGCGAATCAAACATTGCTCCACCTCTTCTAGCTTTTCTAGCTTTTCTAGCTTTTCTAGTTCCAGTTTTTTTCTTATACTCTCCTTTACGTCTGTAAGATTTTGCCATTATATATATAATTTAGAATAAAATTTATACGCACACTCTGCTAAACAAAATACAATAAACCACTTACAAATATTCATTCTTTATCTCACTTGTCAAATAAGTCGTTTTACTAATTGCGCGAATTATTTTACCTACTTCCTTCTCATCATTTTCTACATCTGTCATTGAATGAAACACTAATGTTGTAAGTTTCGTCTGTAAATTTTCATCTTTATCCCATCCTTCATTCGCGTCTTGCCATTTATTGATCGTTGTCCGCTGTTTTACAGACAAATCTTTGATACCCTGTAATAATTTATTCAGCTCATTATCCTTTTCCCATACATTATTATCTTTTACATAAACAGTCTTCCTAGCAGGATCAGTGCAATGAATCGGTCTTTCCAATATATCCATATTATTCAATCCATTTGTTATCATATGTGTTAGTGTTTTTGTCAGACCATTTTGAATTGTATGATCGTATGTTTCATTTGTAATCGGCAATGATTGAATAAAATCACTCAAGTTCATCGCATTTTTACAACGCTCGTTCAAAAACATATTGATATTAAATTGGTTATTATTTGTTGTTATATTGTTACTATTGTTTGTAATATTTCCCTTCATATGTGGAAGCATCTCTACAAATGTTTTATGGATTTCCTTGTTTTCTTTAAGTAACAAAAGCACTAATTCCTTGAATTCACTTTCTTTTTCCTTAGATAATGAAGAAATGTTTGATACCACTAGTTCATTGTTTGCTTCTTCATTATCTAAACACATTTTTTTATGCTTACTTAATGATGACAAATGAGAATATACTTTATTACACTTTTCACATGCATAATGTTCTGGGGTTTTTACCCCTAAAATATTGTTGTTTTTGTTACTGACATTTGGTAAGGACGTATAATCATATGGTTCGTCACCACTAGTATTATCATAAGGGGTTTTTTTAGTTAGCCATCCATTAGCCTCAGTTAGTCGTTTATGTTTTGTAGTAGCTAAATGACGTGTATAGTCTTTTTTGTTGCTACATTCGAAGGAGCAGCATTCACATATAAATTTTTTAAACGATTTTTTGGGGTTTTTTATTAGCATTTTACCCATATATATGGCTAATACTATTTTACCCCTAAATTCTTTTTATTTAATATTTTAATTTTTACAATAACAAATTTAAAATAAAAAAATATGGAATTACATCATTAAGGTCACAATCACTTTTTTCACTTTTTTTCAATTCTATTTTCCAAAAATCAAAATTCTACACAATAATTCTTGTGTAATTTTCAATTTTCAAAAATGAATTTGGAAAAATAAAAAAAAACGATTTTCCTTCTTCTCTCTAGTGACAACTAGTTTTTTTGCTTCCAAAACACTCCCTTCATATGTAGTATAGTACCTTCATCATACTACATGACATGCCTAGTATTTTATAATAATTTACCATCATGAAGGTATAAACACCTACATAGAAAACGTGATGTTTGGTGTCCGAAATTCCGGAAATGCATTTTTGGGGTCGTTCATTTTCCCAAATCTTGTGATAAAACATATTTTGAATAAAATATAATTCATCCAACATTTGAAAAATAAAAATATACAATTAAAATAATGTAGTTACAATATTATATTATTTGTATTGTTCTTTTACTTCATTACTCAAGTATGTGTTTTTACTAATAGCTCGTATTATTTTCCCCATTTCTTTATCATTGTTTTCAATATCTTCCATTGTATGAAATACTAATGCAGACAATCTTGTTTGTAGATTTGCATTCGTTTCCCATCCTTCATTTGCATCATGCCATTTACTTATGTTTACACGTTGTTTTATAGATAGATCCTTGATACAATCTAGTAAATGTTTCATTTCATTGTCTTTTTCCCAAGTGTCATTATCTTTTACATATAATGTTTTTCTGTTTACATCCGTACAATGAATAGGACGTTCTAATACATCCATGTTATTTAATCCATTAGTAATCATAGTTGTAATACTTTTTGTCAGGCCATTTTCTATTGTATTATCAAAAGTTTCTGCAGTAACAGGTAATGATTCAATAAAATCAGTAATATTCATAGCATTTTTACATTTTTCATTCAAAAACATATTAATGTTAAATTGATTGTTAGTCGTATTGTGTGTAATGTTATTATGACTGTTAGTATTATTTCCGATGTTTGGCATCATTTCAATCATTTTCTCCATAACATCTTTATTGGAAACACTAATATTCGTAACTAATTCTTTCATAAAATCTTGGTTTTTAGTAACAATCAGATCAATTAATTTTTGTGTTATATCAGCTTTATCAATACTGGATACATTAGAATTATGAATAACAACGTTGTCTTCTTTGCAAATTTCTCCTTGATTAATGAAACATGTTTTTTTATGTTTATGTAATCCTTGTCTATATTTGTATTTTTTTCCACATTCACAATAAAATACCTGATTTTTTGTCGACATCGGCGAGTTTTCATTATTATTTGTAATCCATTTGTAATTTTTTTTATGTTTACTAGTAATTAAATGTTTGTTATAATCACTTTGTTTACTACATATATAGTTACACGTTTTACAAAGATAATTTCTGGCGAGTTTTCGCGACAAAATGTCATTCGTTGTCATTCTAAAATAGAATGACATTAAAATCGCCTAAACATTCCTTATAAAAATTAAATTTTTTACAATAACAAATTTAAAATAAAAAATTTTGCATTTAGACCATTAAGGTCACAACCTGTTTTTTCGTGTTTTTTCAATTCTTTTTTGAGATTTTTAAAAAACACACAAAAATTCTTGTGTATTTTTTGATTTCCGAAAATGAATTTGAAAAAATCGTAAAAAACGATTTTCCTTCTTCTCTCTAGTGACAACTAGTTTTTTTGCTTCCAAAACACTCCCTTCATATGTAGTATAGTACCTTCATCATACTACATGACACGTCTAGTATTTTATAATAATTTCCCATCATGAAGGAAAAAATACCTACATGAAAAACGTGATGTTTGATGTCCGAAATTCCGGAAATGCATTTTTGGGGTCGTTCATTTTCCCAACTCTTGTGATAAATTGGTAAAACATGTTTCATACATTTGTAAAATTTCAAATGTATATTAGAAACTATAATAAACATATGAAACTAATTATAATAACTATATTTTGTAATAATGTCTAGTTTAAATGAAGAGTATTTATTAAAATCCTTAGATAATGAGTGTAAT
>Ga0257127_1001911_pt1 | contig 13733 bp, 11 predicted proteins | sample SI060_135mmetaG_FD_190152 | JGI IMG/M metagenome (GOLD analysis project Ga0257127, IMG submission 190152) | Marine microbial communities from Saanich Inlet, British Columbia, Canada - SI060_135m | ecosystem: Environmental > Aquatic > Marine > Inlet | place: Canada: British Columbia | collected... | reverse complement strand
TGGAGCATTTTTATATTGGTTTTTATGAAATGGCCCAATTATATTGTAATATACTGATACTTTTCTTTGCATAGTTGTTATTTTTAGCGAGTGTAATCGCATTTTTTGTGCTTTTTCTTCATTAAGTACAGCATTGTTATGTTGTAATTTTTTGACTGGGTCAGTTATTTTTACGCCGTCTTTTGTTAGTTGTTCTAAGTTTTCTTTTCCTGATTTTTTTAACCCGTTCATTTGAATAATATCGTCAGATGTTATTTTGGCAATTTTAACATCCACATCATTCATTATGTTATCAATAGTTGCTATATCTTTTTGTTTTGGTGTTTCAATTGGTTCAATAACTATTTCATCTATAATTTCTTCTTCTGGAACTACATTATCTGACGATGCTGCCATTTCTGCTGCATATTCAGCAATTTTTAAATTATATTTGTTAATACGTGGCTTTTGAGAATTATTGTATGCTTTTAAACCGTTTAATATTAAAGTTCGTTGTCTGTTATGCAATGCTATCTTACCCGTGCAAAATGCTGCAAACTGCGATTTTTTTTCATCAGACAAATTTGCGTTTTTAACAGATGATTCAGTTAACTTTTTATACATTTTTATATGTTCTATGTGATCATTTGCCCTTGCGTTACTAGTTTGATTATTTCTAGAAATAAATATTTCGTATTTTTTTTTGTTTGCAATTTCATTATGATAATGATCTTCGACAGTTTTTGATTGCTTTTTACGATAGTTATTTATTTGTGCGTTTAATGTTCTTATATCATTATCATGTATTTTACGATATTCTCTAATGCTATTCGATGTTTTGCGTTGTATGGTTTTTGTCATATTTGCTATCGTTTTTGTAAGTATGACTTGTTCAGCATCATCTTTTTCTTTTTGTTGTTTATCAATACGTTCTTTCCAGTCTGACTCATACTCGTTCAAATCTTCAGACACCGATTCTGCAAAATCAGAAACAACGCTAACAATATCACTTACAATATCTTCAGAAGCATCACTTTCTTCAAGAGATCCAACCGTATCTTCTAAAATTTTTTCTATATTTTGCTTATATTGAATAATATATTTAGCTTTGCTGTTTGCAAATTTTTTATCCAACATTCTAATTTCGTTAATTAAAGCATCTCTATCTGCTTGTGTGCTATCAATTGTATTATTCATACTATTATATGTATTATTGTCAAAATTATTTACAAAAAACTAAATAATTTAATTATTAATAAAATCTATTATATCTTTTAATTTATTTTTATTTATTTGATTTATTTCTATTTGATTTTTTTTGTTTTAAGTTGTCAATTGCTTTTGCAGATTTATTGCCATGTATTTTCATTAATTTTTTAATGGCGATATTTCTTGATAAATCAACTGTGTTCTTAAACAATCGTTTAATTTCTTTCCTTCCGTCTTTGTAATTTGCATCTAATTTTGCAATGGCAGTATTTGCAATATGTTCGTCACTTGATGATTTTATATTTTGTTTGATTTGTTTTATTAAATTATTTCGTGATTTGACATATTCTGATCTGAGCTCGTTTATTTGATTAGATAAAGTTGTTTGTGCATTTTCTATATTTTTATCATTTTCTTTAATAATTTTATTTATTTGGGTTGTTTCTATAATTTCTAGTTTAGGTTTGATAACAACTGGTTCAATAACTGCTGGTTTGACAACTTCTGGTTTGACAACTAATGGTTTAACAACTGCTGGTTCGATAACTGCTGGTTTAACAATTGGTTTAGGTTTGATAACAACTGGTTCAATAACAACTGGTTCGATAACTGCTGGTTTAGTTTCTGGAGGTTTGTAAGTTGGCACAATATAATCTATATTAACAGCTGGTTGATTATTTAATTGATCATTTACTTGTGTTAATAATTTATTTGTTTGTTTGTTAATGATAGATTTATCTAATGAGCTTGTAGATTGGGCACTATATAATCTATCTATTTGCTCCTCGTTGGTTTTAGTGACCTGTTGTATATTTGTGATTTTATTTGCAAGTTCTGTTTTTATTTTTGAAATTTCTTCACTCATGACATCATTTTCTAGGTTGCGCATTTTATTATTTGATTGTTGAGTATATTTTATAATTACTGATTCTTTTTTGTCTTTTATTTTTTTTATTTTTTTTTGTCTTTCGTTAAGTTGCCTTTTCTCAACATCTTTTAATATTTTCATGCCATTGTTTTTTTCTTGGGCAGTTTTTGAATGCTGTACGTTGTATATTGCTACGTTCTTTTCTTCGTTTTGTTTTGTAATTAAATTGTTTACTTGTTGATCTGCCATGTCCGAAACTTTTTTAATGGATATGTCTAAATTATCGCTAATCATTTTTCTTTTCGTAATTACAATTGGTTGAATATTCATTTTAACAATAGATTTTTTTTCGTTAAATGCATTTTTTGCTTTTTGAATAGCATTATTTTTTACAATGTTTAATTGTGTTTTTGCATGCCGTTCTTCTCTATTATTCATAATTTTTAGATGATCATCAGCTTTTATTTTTGATGGTTGTGTGTTTATTATAGTAGGCTGTTGTTGAATTTCACTTTTTACTATTCTTCCTTGTTTATATGCATCATCACTTACAAGTGCTATGTCTGTCATATTTGAATTATTCGCATCTGAAATATTATCAATAACATCTTGTTCAAAAATAGTTCCTTCCATGCTTACTGGTGCATAATATGTGCTTTCATCCGTGGGTAAATTATTATTTGAAGTATGTATTACATTTATTGTGTTGTTGTCAGGTACATCGTTTACATTACTTAACAATGGTGTTTGTTTTGTCATATCCAATATTTTTATTGGTTTTAACAATTCATCATCAGATGATTGAGTATATGCATCGTCATATATGTTATCGTAGTTTGTTGGTTGTGAATTTATTGGTATATTTACAGTAGTATCGTTTATATGAGAAATGTCAACAATGTTGCTTTGTTGATCTACATACATATCTTCGTTAATTTGATCGTTGTATTCGTCAGACGATACGTCCATGGAATCTATTGATTCTTCTAATGGTTCTGGCTCAATTACTTGTTTAATATTATTCACGCTATTGCTTGATTTTTTAATATTTATAACGTCGCGGTGCATTGATAAATTAGTAGATTGATCCATATCTGTAGATTGATTCATATCATCTGTTGATTGATTCATATCATCCGTTGATTGATCCATATCTGTTGATTGATTCATATCATCCGTTGATTGATCCATATCTGTAGATTGATCCATATCTGTTGATTGATTCATATCATCTGTAGATTGATCCATATCTGTAGATTGATTCATATCATCTGTAGATTGATCCATATCTGTTGATTGATCCATATCTGTAGATTGATCCATATCTGTAGATTGATCCATATTTGTAGATTGATTCATATCGGTTGATTGATCCATATCTGTAGATTGATCCATATTTGTAGATTGATTCATATCGGTTGATTGATTAACGTCATCTGTTGATTGATTCATATCATCTGTTGATTGATCCATATCTGTTGATTGATCCATATCGGTTGATTGATTCATATCATCCGTTGATTGATCCATATCATCTGTTGATTGATCCATATCTGTTGATTCTGCATGTATTTCAGTGACAGGTTTTACAATTATTTTAGAATTATCGATATTTTTAGGTCTATGTACGTCGTAATTTGTATTTGTTGTTGATTTATGTTTTATACTGATTATTATGACGATTAATATGCCCAAAATTATAAATACTATAGCTAAATTATTATTTGATATCATTGAGTAATTATATATTGTATCACAATATTTTAATTAAAAATAAAATAAAAAAGCACTTTCATTTCTTTACAATTGTCAATGATATGCTAAACTTCAATGGAATAATTTGCTTCTCTTCAATCGCTTCACTTACTCCAATTTTTTCATACCAATCAACATTTCCTTAAGCACATTTTGAAATATTACAGACGTAATGCTATCGTCGAGAAATTCAATACATTCATCATCGCTTAATACAGAATGAGCAGTATTTTCTGCAATTTGGCGTAGATTGTTGATATCTGGACAATTGTGGATATCTGAATGTACATCACAACCATACACATAACAATCGCCATGACCGAAAGCAAGTTGGTCATGATTATTGCAATTATTTGCTGGAACAATCAATGTAGAGTAAATCACATCCCATGAAATCGCATCCCATGAAATTAACGGAATATAATCTGCAAAATCGTCACAAGCAAAATCGCCGCAAGCAATGTTCATTGTTTGATCATTCGAAAAAATGTCGCCTTCATCACGGTCTTCAAATGCACAAATCATGGACGTCATTATTCGCTTTATAAAATGCACGTTTATAACGTTTGTTACTTTATCTAAAACTTACGTGAATAGCTTGAGTAGCTTGAGTAGCTTGAGTAGATTGAGTAGCTTGAGTAGATTGAGTAGCTTTGTATGGTATGTTAATTATTCAATTAATTGACTATTGGATAATATTGATTACGTAAGTTTAACTGGAGGCTCGTCAATATCTGTACATTTTCAATTTTTTTACATATAAAGACTAATAAATATATAAATGCATGTCAATACTTTCATATTTTATGCATAAAACAAGCTTGCCTTTTAATTTTACATCGGCGACGAAGTTTATAATGATCAATGAAATTAAAATGCCCACAGCAAATGCAAATGATGTTATAGAATCGAGTGATATTAGTATGGGTCACAAAATTTACGTCAATGAAGATAATATTATATACGAAACAACAATAACAACCGGCGACAAAATAGTAAATAATCATAAGTCAATACATAAACAAAACGGATCGTTGATTAAGCTGTATACATATTATGGAAATAATAATATGTGTGACGAATCAGTGGATGTTGGATATATGATAGATTTAATAAATGAAATTATCACGTCCCATAATAACGATGAACAATTTTGGGACGTTGTTGAGCAAGGAAATATCACGCGTAGCGATAATGTTATTGGAGTAATGATCAACAAAAACGAAAAATATACTCCAAAAAATGTATCATGTAATGGCGAAACCGTATGTAAAATGTTAAAAAATAACACATCAATAATACCCATTGATTATCTACGATACAATGACATGAACGTATATATGATCTGTGAAAATGATCAAACAAATCGTAATCAACTAACGACAAACGAAGATAATAATGATCATACAAACGTTGACAATTTAAATAATTATGCATCATTTTTGTCAAAACGAAAAATATATGGGCATTGTATAATGTTTTCAAATGATAATGATTTGACAAATGAATATATGTTAAAACTTGTAAACGTTGTGTCTTCATTTGATCAAAAAAAATATGAAAAACAAAAGAAGGAGGAATTATTATTAATGTACATAAAAATGCAATCGCAAAATTCAAATACAACCTAGATTAAGTTATGAATACAATACAATACATGCTATAAATGATAGCGATATATACATAAAATAAATTAAACCATGCATTCTTTTTGTAAGTTTTTATTAAATAATTTCTGATGAAGCCATTGCTACAATTTATCAGAATAACAAACACCTGTTAATCACCCGTTAATTTATTCATTAATTAATGCTTTACACATATTGCATATCATCACGATATTCATGCTCTCCGGATGCTCCAGACGTATGACGGCTGTCAATTGGATACATTCTTGATGTATGACGGCTGTCAATTGGATACCCTCTGGATGCTTCAGATGTATGACGGCTGTCAATTGGATACCCTCTGGATGCTTCAGATGAATGACGGCTATCAATTGGATACCCTCTGGATGCTTCAGATGAATGGCGGCTGTCAATTGGATACCCTCTGGTTACATGATGACTGCCAGCGGATGAACGGCGGCTATCAATTGGATACCCTCTTGAAGCCGATACACTGCCACTGCCATGTGAAATATTACTGCTGGCAATACCAGTTGGTCTGTCATTACTCGTTCGAGTAGAAGGTACTCGAGCGCACATCCAACATTCCTTGCCACTTTTCTCAAGATGAAACCCATAGATTGATTTATTTTTTTCACCATTTGAGTTTGTTTTTATACCACAATCCCAGCAAACTGATCTGGGACAGCCGCTATCGCTGATTTGTGTAGCTGGGATAGCTGATGCAGGAGGTTGCACATAGTATCTACCATATGCATTAACTGAAACAAAGTGACCCATTGCTTGTTGTGCAATTGTGCCACCTGCGCTTGAGAACGGATTCACTGCGCTTGTATCGGATGCAACTTGCATCATATAAAGTGCTAATTGTTTTTCGTATGCGGAAGTCATTTTTAAGAGAGTTAGAACAATAAGTAGGCGTGTTAACGTGAGCTGTAATTATAATCTGGAATTATATTGATTTTAAGGTCTGAAATTAATAGGGATTACAATAAATTAACATTTTCAATTTTTTTTAATTCCACATTCATTCAGATATTAGCATGATTCCATATTGGTCGCATTTTCTTAAATGTAGTTCAATTGTGGATGATCTCAATGACAATAACCTGGCAATCTCGTCATTAGCTATTTTACTAAATTTACTCAATAAAAACGTCTGAATATATTCTTCATTAACATCTTTTATATCTGTATTGCCATTGCAAGATATATGTGTTCCTTGGGCATACAATAGCTCAGATTGAATATTTAATATTTGACATAATGTTAAGTCAGGAGCTCTATACGAACCTCCTCTAACGTTAGTAATACCATAATTGCTCATTAGCTTCTTAACTATATAATCTTCGTCAAATGGAGACGTATATAAATATGACTCAACAACATTAATTTCATGAACATCATTTTCTACATCTGTAGCATCCTTCACGATATCAGATACATCTGTAGCATCCTTCACGATATCAGATACATCTGTAGCATCCTTTACGATATCCGATATATCCATAGCATCTACTGCAGTTTCTACATTTGTCAAGTTAACAGAATTATGCATATTATCCAACTTATTTTCTCTTAAATATAATTCAATGTCTGGAGTTCTGCAAACATAGTAACTGTCATTTCGGAGCTTCAAAACGTAAATCTTATCATCGCAATTTTGATCATGTAATGTTGTGTCATAATTAACGTTTGATGAAGTAGATACCATTTTTATTAACATTTGTCTCTTGTTATTAACAATATCTTTGAACGTAAAATTTGCACTAAAAATATCATATTGAATAAGCGCATCATTAGCGGATATTTTATTATCAGTAACTTGTTTTTGTAAATGCCATATACGTGATTTTAATTGCTCTCGTTCTATACCTTTCTTACTTGCTGTTATTGGAGCAATAACAGTACCATCTTTCATCATATCCTCATAAAAAGGAGTAGAGGTTATTTTTTTACTAATGTGCGATAACATGTTTTAAATAATGGGTAGTACGTAATAAATATTCATATAATTAACTTCATATCATTTTGAATTAATAATTCAACTTTAAAAATTGAATTGTTAACATGGTATATATCGTTTACAAGTATTTATTAACAGTCAGTAATAAATAATGGATAGTTTAACGTCATTACTTGTTAAATTAGATTTAAATGAAAAAGATATTAGCACATTAAATAATTGTTGTGAAAACATAACTAATGTTATAAAACGTTCGGGTGATATAATAAACGTTGATGAGATTGTGGATGGTTTAGATATGTTATCAATTCAAGAAACTCACATTACAAAAATAAAGAATTCACTTAGAGATGTCGCGCTTGCACTTATTAAAAAATCACAACGCAGAGACGTATATAACATTTATTTTAATAATGATATACGTTATACTGAAGCATATTAATGTCGTGGTTTTGTTATATTTTAAAATGCGATTCTAAAAATGTTACATACGTAGGAATAACAACAAATATATTAAATCGATTAAAACAGCATAACGGTGAACTATCGGGAGGTGCGAAATTTACAAGAGGAAATAAATGGACGTTATATGGAGTAATATCCAACTTAGAAAATAGATCAATATCTTCATCAATTGAATACAAAATAAAACATTCTAAAAAATATGGGTTAATAAATAAAATAAATATAATGGCAAATTTAATAAAAGACACAAATCTTGAATTATATGTAAATGAATCGCTATATGAAGAATTTGTAAATAACTACAAAAATGAAAACATAAAAATAAATAATTTAAACGAACTAACTAGCTAGCTGGTTGGCTAGCTAATTAATTTATTACAATTTAGCTCACTATTTTATTTTTATAACTTTCAAAATCGTTTGATAGTTTTGTTAGTTGACTATTTTTAACTTCGTATAGTTCGCATTTATCTATTGATTCAATCAAATGAGTGTCATGCGTTATAATTATTATTCCTCCGTTAAATGCATTTATTGCAGTAATTAACGCTTCAATTGACGTAATATCCAAATTATTTGTTGGTTCGTCAAGCAAAATAATTTCTGGCGATGATAATTGTATGACAGCAAATGCCAAACGTGCTTTTTGCCCCCCGCTTAAATTATCTATTGTATTTTTTGGTATATCTAGATTATCTATTTTTTTCAACCCAATTCTGCCAAGCCTTGCTCTGCAATCACTTTCATTTAGACTTGAATCTAATGATCGTAAATATTCGATGGACGTCATATTTAACGGTAAGTTATCAACCGTTAGTTGGTGAAAATGCGCAATATTTATACGATTATCTTTAATTATTTCACCTTCCGTTGGTTGGGCAAGTTGTGTACATAATTTCAATAGGGTAGTTTTACCTGCACCGTTTTCACCGACAATTACATATCTAGATTGCAAATTTATAGAAAACGTAACATCTCTCAATATGACATTACTTTCAGGAGAATACTTAAACTTGACATCTCTAAATTCAACAATATTACGCATTCCCAATCTATTATTAACATCTTCAAATTCTATGTTGACGCTATACTCTTTTGGTGGTCTGGGAGCCGCTGCTTCTTTAATTATTTTATTAATTTCGTCTTTTGTCGCAAGAGGTTTTTTTCGTGCTCTAACAGCAGCTATTTTCGTTTGTAATTTTTTGTATTTTTGTTCTACTTCTTTTTTTGTTTGTGTTTCGAACTGTAGTAAATTATGATATTGCCCTTTTATTGTATATAATTTGGGTCCTGTACATTCTGGATTACCTATCCACCATATATATTCGGCAAGTGCATTTATAAAACCTACCTGATGTGTTATCATCACGATTGATTTTGGATAACTTTCTAAATAATCACATAACCATATACTTGCATTAAGATCCAAATGATTATTACTTTCATCTAAAAATAATGCGGCAGGTTCATATAATAGTGCTCTTCCCAATGCAAGTCTCATTCGCCAACCTCCTGATAACAATGATACTTTTTTATTAACGTCAACAAATCCCAAGCCATTTAAAATTTGATGAGATTTTGCTTCATATTTATCCCAATTATGAGAATATATATATTTCCCTAGTTGTTCATATATTTCTTGTTGATCATCACTTAGTTCATCTATTTGCTCTAATTCATCAAGTTGTTTTTTTGCGGTATATAACTCTTCATGTGCACACAAAATAAAATCTCGAATTGATTGATCGTTTGATTCAATTTTAACATCTTGGTCAATCATCAATATATCTTTATGCTTAAGTTTTTCATATAAATATTTCATTAATGTAGTTTTACCGCTTCCGTTATTACCCATTAAAAAATATTTAGTGTTACTATTTATCACTACATTTGATTCATTAATTAACATTTTACCTCCGATGAGTATTTCAACGTTATCTGAAAAAATAGTTACTAAATTATTATCAGATTTTTTAGTTTTATGATTTTTGTTGCTGTTCAATATTTTTGATGAATTTTCTGTGCGATCTGTTGACGAATCAGCAATATGTCCGACTCCATTATTATCTTGTAATTCATCAGCGCTTGATAGTTTTTTATGCTTTTTATTTTTTTTATTTTTTATGTTTTTTACGGATTGCGCATCATTCACATCATTCACATCATTCACATCATTCACATCATTCACATCATTCATACTGCATGAGTTGGTTGCAATATTTTTTTGTGACTTGACTGTTTTTTGAGATTTTATTATTTTTTTTTGAGGAACATTATCTTCATCTGAATCTGAACTAGAATCTAAACAGGCAAACATTATTAGTGTTAAATGTATCAAATATATTGATAACATGACATTTGTCGATTATTATTTCAATTTTATGCTGATTTATCACTGATCGATTATTTGATATACTAATTAGTACATAATTCAATGTATAAATTGCGCACAATGTATATAATATTTAAAATGATGTAATATATACATTAACATATTATATGTCAAATATGTCAAAAAATTGCATAACTATTGAGCAATTACAATTTGAACTTGAAAATGAAAAAAATCGAACGACGCGCGCGGAGGAATTAGGAACACAATTAGCTCTAAAGTTAGATCAAAAGTTATATAGTGCAAGAGAAGATATAGATAAATATAAAAAAATAGCTGAAGAACAAACATTAAAATATCAAACAAAACTGACAGAATATGAAACATCACTTAATGAAGTAATTCAATTGAACAAACAACTTGAAAATGAAATAAAGCAACTTAAACAACTTGATCGATCAACTTCACATGAAAAATCTAATAAAAATAAATCAAATAAAATAAATAATAAAATAAATAATAAAACAAACGCAAAAAATAATTAAATTTAAGTTTATTACATGTATTTTTCACATAATTTCACATATATCGATATGTGCATTTATTATTAAATCCATTTTATTAAAGTTTTAGTTTTTTCAACATGTCCGCAGAGCTGTCAGTTTTTGTTCCTGACGATACAGGGTTAACATTAAAAATTTTTTCCAGATCATCATCAGTTTGCAATCTAGTTTTTACAATTTTTTTAACTGTTTTGTCTGATTTTCCTGGAACAACTTCAACCTCAATTTCATCTTCTCTAAAATCACATCTACCTTTAGGTAAACACACAACTAAATCTCCAGCCGTAAATTGCCACCCGACAAATCCAGTTTTTGTTTCCCTTACTCTAGGCACGACAAATTGATGCTCAAATGTATTTTTAAACAATTTATTTACTTCTTTTCCATTTTCATCTTTGACTTTTTCTTTAAAAAGTTTTCCAGAAGCTCCTCTCTCTGCTGCAACTTTTTTATTTAAACCGGTGTAATATTTGTCGTACTTGGTATCTGCATAGCAAGTGACAACAATTCCACCAACGTAAACTTTGTGTCCGTTTTCATCTTGCTCCTCACCTTCTCTTAGAGCGTTCCAAATATCTGCAATCAAAATAGGCATGGTTCTGTTGGTTAAGTGTGTATTATAATAAATCAGTATATCTAAACACTATATACAATAACTAAAATATTCAATTTTTTAATAAACTAATTTTTGAATATTCAGGATATATGGTAACATTATAAAGATTCGCTCGTCTTTTCAACATGTTGTACTTCTAATAAGTCACGCAGATCAGTTATTGAACTATTCATAATAGTTTGATATAACTCAGGATCATCTATCGACAATGTACTACATGTCTGTAATCCCATTTGGTGATTATATTGTAGTTTTTTACATTTAACATATAATTCAACACATTCATTATAAATTTTCACGGCTGTCTCTGCATTGACAAATTCTTTAACATTTACAAATTTGTTTGGTTCTAAATCTTTGTATCGCTCAAAAAAATATTTAATGGTATCCAATGTTGATTCAGTTACATTTGATATATTATTTACTCGTGTAGATTCTTTATCAATTGTGTCATCTGGCACAAGTATTAATTTATTATCAATACCTTTTTCATCTTCAGTAATAAGTGCCCCAATGATTTTACATTTTACGTAGCAAGTGGGATGCAATGAATGTTCGCATAAAACAACAGCATCCAATGCATCTCCATCAGGAGATAATGTGTTTGGTATGTATCCATAATTAAATAAATATTTAAATGGTCCGTGTAATATTCTATCACACACAAGACGCTTCGTTTCATGATCAATTTCATATTTTATACAGCTGTTCTTAGATATTTCAATATGTACGTCAACTGTTGTCATTAATAAATGTAGTAATATCAACCAATACTATACGCGTTATTTTATTATAAATAAATATATCAACATTTTTAAATCACATCTAAGATCTACGAAAAATGTGCTCAATGAAACTAATGAAAATTGGATTTGGATTTTCCAGCGAACTATTTAGCTCTGGATGAGATTGCGTTCCAATGAAAAACTCATTTGATGGTATTTCTAAATATTCCATTAAAAGGGTATCTGTGTTTGAATCAAAATATTTACCAGAAAATATCATGCCATTCTCTTCCATTTTTTTAATATATTCTGGGTTGACTTCATATCTGTGTCGATGTCTTTCAATTGCGTGATCGCAACCATATATATTTCGCACTTGTGTGTCAGGAATCAATTCACTTTTATATTCTCCAAGTCTCAAAGTTCCTCCCAACTGTGTAATATTTTTTTGATTTTCTAAAATTGTTATAACTGGATATTCTGTGCGTTTATTTATTTCTGTTGTGTGTGCGTCTTGCATGTTGCATACATTTCTTGCATATTCAACAACTGCTAATTGCATACCATAACATATTCCCAAATAAGGAACATGCTTAAGCCGAGCATATTTTATAGCGTTCATTTTACCATCAACTCCATGCTCTCCAAATCCTCCTGGGACTAATATACCTCCATTTGCAGGTAATATATCTGGATTAAAATCATCAGCGTTTATCCAATTAATATTAATTTTCGCAGAGAAATGACTTCCTGCATGTTTAAGAGCTTCGGCAATTGATAAATATGAATCGGTTATTTTATGATCTCCAATATTTAAATATTTACATATGACAGACACGTTCAATATTTTTTCCGAGTTTACAATTGCATCAGTTCGCACTTTCCAAGTATTCCAATCAATTTGTGCTTTTGGCATAATATTTAATTTTTGGCATATTTTATATCCGAGCGCTTGTTGTTCCAATACAAAAGGAACTTGATATATACTTTCCATGTCTGGAACGGATATTATACATTCTTTTTTAATGTTCGCATACACGCAAATTTTATCTTTTCTAACATCGTCCAATATACTTTCACCCCTGCATAATAATATATCAGGAAAAATACCATGTTGCATAATTTCTCGTATTGCTGTTTGAGTTGGCTTAGTTTTCATTTCCCCAAGTTTGCTTGGTATAGGCATGTACGTCACTAACCCATATAGTACATTTTCTTTACCTACCGTACATTCTAAACTTTTCATGCCAGCAAGAAATGGAATATTTTCATAATCCCCAACAATACCTCCTATTTCAACCAACACGATATCATATCTATTACCATCAGCATTTTCATTAGCTCCGCAATCAATAACTCTATTTTTTATTTCATCTGTTATATGTGGAATTAATTGTACTGTTTTCCCTTTGTATTTTCCCTCGCGTTCTTTATCAATAACAGATTTATAAATTTGCCCGGTTGTAATACTATTAATTCTCGATAATTTTGTTCCTAAGAATCTTTCGTAGTTGCCAATGTCTTGATCTGTTTCCATTCCATCGTATGTTACCCATGCTTCGCCGTGTTCTTTTGGATTTAATGTTCCTGAGTCAATATTAATATATGGATCAATTTTAACAGCAGT
>Ga0257127_1001909_pt1 | contig 13751 bp, 10 predicted proteins | sample SI060_135mmetaG_FD_190152 | JGI IMG/M metagenome (GOLD analysis project Ga0257127, IMG submission 190152) | Marine microbial communities from Saanich Inlet, British Columbia, Canada - SI060_135m | ecosystem: Environmental > Aquatic > Marine > Inlet | place: Canada: British Columbia | collected... | reverse complement strand
ATTATTGGAGATATAGTGTATGTATATTGTATCAATACTGGATCTGCTGCTGCTGGCCCTCAATGCTCTCGATCCATAACTGGTGGTCAAACATGGGACATTCAGAGATTAGGATACCCCACAGAGTCATTTGGGAGTCAATGTTCAGGGTTGCATGGACATCTGGCCGGTGGGTCAGATGGTGCTATTTACCGAGGAAATCCTTCTTGTGAAGGTCCAGCAGTTTATCGTTCCTTGGATGCAGGGTACACCTGGAGTGAGCATACAATAACTACTGTTGTTGGCATGCAACAAGGATGGCATTCGCATGAGGTTGCCACTGCGGTTGATGAAGGCGGAAATGTTCATGCAACATGGATTTCAGATGATCAAATGCCATGGTATGCATACTCTAGAGATCAAGGAGAGACATGGAGTTCCCCGATGATGGTTGCACCCCCAGGAGTAAATGAAAGTGGTTTTCCAACAATATTTGCCGGAGATTCAGGGAGAGTTGTGATTGGATACATAGGAGAGGCAAATGACTGGAATGAATCTTCAGGAGGGGGTTGGTCTGGTTATATGTCAATTATGACCAGTGCTTTTGCCGAAAATCCACTAATTACGAGTGTTGCAGTTAATTTACCAACTGATCCATTAGATATTTTGCCTGATTGTGGAAATATAAGATGCGGAGGTTTTGGTGATTTTATTGATATAGAAATAGATGATGAGGGTAGACCCTGGATTGCATTAGCGCACAATACCGCAGGTAATGATGAGGCGATAATCGGAACTTTAATGACTGGCCCATCGTTATATGGACCCATATTGCAATTACCAACACTAGAAGAAGGTGGGAATTTAACACTTAAGTTATGAGAGAGCAAATCTCCGTACATATGATGTATAGAAGGCCACGCCGTTAGTTCATGAAACCCATCACAACAGTTATTGTTTTACTGGTTTTGAGTTCGATGGTGTCAGGTTGTTTTACTAAAAATGATATAGAAGATAATGATAAAAAATCTCTTATTTCTGAGATATGTCCAGAGGGTTACGCAAATAATACATGGTATCATTTTCCTAATTCTACTGATATTTTTTCAACGGACGAGTCGTTTGATTTAAATTCCATTTTAACTGGTGAAAATATCCCAGTTTGTGCAAAAGGAACATATTATGGCATAGGAGTTTCAACCTTTGAACCTACAATTGGTATTACTTCACAAGACAATCTATTCATGACTAGTTGGGGTAATGGACCTGGCGGATCCACTGCAATAATACGATGCTCGAATATGATTGAAATGACTAGCTTGGATTATGTATGTGAAAATACATATCAAGGGCAAATTGTGAATAGTAATGATCCATATGTATATGTTGACCCCTGGACTGATAGAGTAATGAAATTTGATATGCATGCATTAGCAGGTATGACAGTTGAGTGGTCTGATGATGAGGGTGAGACTTGGGGGCCTTTTGGGCTTGCTTCATTCGCAACCGGATATTCGGTACAAGATCATCAAACGATTGCATCGTCACCCTATAATGCGCTTTTACATGAAACAACATGGGTTTTTTGTGTAAATGGGAACTGGCAATCTCCACTATGCTCTACAAGTCAAGATGGTGGCTTAACATGGGGGCCAGAGGTTCCTGGTGCTCCAACTAATTGTAATAGCGGAGGCTTGACTGGGCATATGGTCGGTTCCAATAATGGTAACTTTTACAGAGGTAATCCGGGTTGTGATGGAGAGGGATATTCAATTTATCGAAGTTCAGATGGGGGCTTAACATGGAGTGAACATAAATTACCTACTGACGAAACAGGGACTGCTGCCACATGGAATGCCGAAGAAGCACAAGTTTATCCTGATGAAGACAATAATGTTCATGCAATGTGGATAGGGGTTGATAATATGCCTTATTATTCATATTCATTTGATAATTGCGATACTTGGAGTAGCCCAATTATGATCGCCCCGCCGACTAATCTTAACGGTACTGGCTTTCCTGCACTTGCGGCTGGAGATTCAGGACGTGTTGCATTTGCATACTTAGGTGATTCTGGAGGAAATACTTGGAATGGATATATTTCTGTTATGACTGATGCATTTTCTCCTATGCCACTAATTACAACTACACAGGTAAATAATTTCGGAGATCCTTTGGATACTACTGTTGATTGTGGGTATAACAGATGTGGAGGATTTGGTGATTTTATAGATATTTTAATTGATCAGCATGGAAGGCCATGGTTCGGACTTTCTCATAACATTGTAGATCAGGGAATCTATGGTACAATGATGATGGGGCCCAGCCTAAGAGATGCTACGGTTCCATTAAATCCTTTACCCGAAGGTGGGTTTTCAACTCTTTAGATTTTGACATCATAGTAATGTGATTGCTTGATTCAAAAATCCAAAAGCAAATATAATCATTGTTACTCCGCAAATAGATAGGAATGTTCTATATGTTTTAATAGAAATATTTCCTCTTGTTTTATCAAAGAAATATGCAATAGTAGTTTTTACAATTATTATTGAAATTAAAAAGGAAAAAGCATATGCAATGGGTGCAAGAGGTTCTTTATCGGCAACTGAAGCCATCAATGGTCCACCAATCAAAAACCAGAATATATACACATTTGGGTTCAATAGGTTTGTCAATATTCCTCTCTTTAATGATTTAGAATAATCAATATTATCTAATTTTGAATCTGGAGGGTCTATTGAAAAGCATTCTATTCCCATTTTTAATAAGAAAATTGACCCAATTATTGAAATTATGGCTAAAAACATTGGCCTTGTTGAAAACCAGTTTGCTGCAAATAGACTAATTATTATTAATGGTCCATCAGTAAATATCGGTGCAGTGGCTGTCCAAATACCAGCTCTACGACCCTTAGAGAGTGTCTCTTTAATTACCATAGTCAATAAAGGTCCAGGTTTTATTCCTTCTACTATTCCAAGAGTTATTCCCGCTATTGTTAAAGCCAATATTATATTAATTTCCAAGTTTAATTCCTCGTATTAATAGTAATTTTTGCTATTAATTTTAGAATTTCAAGATATAGCCAAGCAAGGGTAACTAGTAAACCAAATGCTGCCCTCCACTCAAGTTGTTTGGGAGCCCCTCTTAATACTCCTCTTTCTATAAAATCGAAATCTGCAACTAAACACAATGATGCAATCCCAACAACAAAAAGTGAGAATGCTATTCCGATTGGCCCTGAACCATGAATGAGTGGAATTTCGAACCCAATAAATGATCCAATTATAGATATTAAATAAATTAAAAAAATTGCAGCCATCGCAGAAGTTACTGCGATTTGCATATTTTTATCCCAATGTATTAATCCGAGTCTGTAAATTGTAATCATGACTGCAAGTATCAAGAAGGTTATGCTTGCTGCGATTATGCCTATACTTTCTAAGCCACTTTGTTGTGCAAATATCCAAGTTATTCCTCCTAAAAATAAGCCTTCAAAAAGAGCATATGAACAAATTAAAAATGGGCTGTTCGATCTAGAAAATATTATGATTAAAGCAGATACTAAACTTCCCACGAATCCTATAATAAATAAGATACTGGATTCTGGCATCATCATCGAAGTCGCTATAGCAGAGGTGGCAGTAATTAAGAGTAATATTCCTGTTTTCTCTGATACTCCTTCTATTGACATTTGGTTTGAATTTGAATTATCCCACCAATTCGTATCTTTATACATATTTTTATCAAATGTTGAATCGGAAAGAGCTGGGTTTCCGGAGCGATACATAACATTCGCAGATGACCCTAATACTCAAACATTAGGGTTATATAAATTTAAAAAGCTAGACCATGTTCTTTGCCTGCTTTCGCAACTTTATGTAAGAAGCTTTCAAAATGTATTCTCGCATAAGTGGATTTTTGAAGTGTTACATCACAGGATGATAAAGCGGAAAGTAATTTCTCCCTCAGAGTATCGGGCAAAGATAATCTTCTACCAACTAATACGTTGTGTAGTTGCGATACTATATCATCAGCATCAAGTCCGTAATTATTCATCAATTTATCAATTTCTGCTATTGCTCCAGATAAAACTTTACGTTTTTTGCCTGCTTTATTTTCCCAACGCCATTCAATTACAGAACCTCTGAGGGCCATTTCTAAAATATGTCTGCTCGATTGAAGCGTAGTAGATTGGACTAGATTATGGACAGCAGAACGATTTGAAGAAAGTTTGCGCATTTCTAATAATTCTAGAATAAAAATTCCTTTTCTCAAATTGCCTTGTGATATGTATGTAATATCTTCTAAAACACCCTTGGATGGTTTTCCAAAATTTAATTTGGAAATATTTTCTAAAGTACTAATCATTTGATCTTTATTTATAGGAGGGATACGGATCATTTGAGTTCTTGATCTTAAAGCATCGATTATTCTTGAAGGGGCTCTGGTTACCAAAATAAATCTAGAAGCATTGCCAACCTTTTCCATCATTCTTCGTAAATATGCTTGCCTAATATGACCTAAATAATCTGCATCTTCTAAAATTATTAATCGACTTATGGGTGCGATATTAGAAATTTTATTTTCTTTTCCTGCTGGTGGAATATCGCCATCTTTTTTTGTAAAAATACCTCTATCAAATGAGTCAAGGCTGAGCATTCCGGCGAGTGTTTCGGTTTTACTGCCTCCCGGTCTTAAAAATTCTTCAAATTGTGCCATAGCACCTCTCTTACGTACTAAATCACGGCATTGTAATATATGAGTAGTAGATTTCCAACTGACTCCGAGAATTTGTCTAGCAAATAGTTGCCATGCAGTAGTTTTTCCAACTCCAGCTGGACCAGTGATCAATAAATGTGGTGGATCTGAAGAAATACTTGCAGACTTTAGTGATTTAATAACGGATCTAGGGAATGCTAATTCTTCGAATGTCAGTGGGGCATTTGAAATGAGCCAACTAACCATGTTACAGTGGTAAAGACATAAGTTTTGAAATGCACCCTTAGAAGTTTATAAATTATTAATTATTTGCTAAATTTTATCAGTAAATGAAACCTAATACCGAATGCTAGATTAATGATACTTTATAGTCAGGTAATATGGTTGAGCGTCTAGCATCAAAAGCTTCTTTGCTTCGCCAACAAAAATATAAAGATAATGTTGTATTATTTTTAGTATTTATTTTCTTAATTCAGATGGTTATGCCAACCGTTAATGCTGAGGGTTTAGATGGTTTAGATATTTGTACAGAGCTAAATAGTGGTTTTTGTGATACTGTATACTCTGAGGATGATGGTTCGAGTCAGGTTTCTTGGATTGAAGGAATTTATCATATAAATATGATAGATACAGGAAGTATGCTATTTGTTGCAACTTGGGAAATATATGAATATGATAGAACTCCATTGGGCTTCACAGGTACATTAGCCCAAACTGCATTGGAAAATGATGGAATATTTTCAGATGATGGTATTCCGGCTGATGTGATACGTAACTCTTGGGATGAGCCTTGGGATGGTCAAGTCGATTCAATACTAGTTAAAGATAAATTGATGGAAGAAATATCTGCTAACATAGGTGATATGCTTAGTTCTTTAGGAAGTGTATCAACTCCAACTACAAATTGGATAAGTAGTTTTGAAAAGGATAGTGGAGTAGTTAATTGTCAAACAGATCGGACTCTGGATGATGATGGTAATGCATACTATCCGCCCATATGTGTCCAAACTACAGTAGAAATAGAATTATCTGCAGATAAGTTTGGTCTTGGAACTAATTCCAAATTGGATTTAGAGAGTGCATATAAATCATTACTGATAATGGGTGGACAAGTGAAGACATCATTGCCGATTAGTATTGAATCTGGGCATAAAAGTATATATCATGTTGATCCAACTAATTATGCTACAATAATTGGAACAAATGGTCCCGGTGCCACTAAAATAAGTAATTCGGGCACTTTTCCTTATAATTCAGGCAGGTGGGAAGTTAATAATCTTAATTTACCAAGTGGATATAGTTCCAATTTAGAATTTACAATGGGATTTAGAAATAATGAGACGACCGATGCATTTAATTTGGCTCCAAATTCAAAATCTATGAATCTAGAAGTTGTATTAGATTTATCTGATGAGAATGCTGCATCTATTGAATTGTTGGCCGGCATAAACCATATTGAAACAGGGTCGATTCAAGGTTTAGAATTGATTCCTTCAGACAAAGGAAATATTCCCATTGTTACTTCTGATGGAATTAGAATGGCGCACCATAATGGTTTGATCAATCTAGATGCAATATCTAATAACTTCCCTGTTAGTTCAGTAGGCAATTCTCTTTCTAGTACGGTACCAGATCTGAGTATTGAAATGGGAGAATTTGAATGGATATTAGATAGTTCTCTCGAAAATTCAGCATTAACAGCAGGTGGCTTAAATTTCGAACATTCACTCTCCAGTTGTGAAACGGCAGGAGTAAATTATTGTATTTCTGGAGACGCAGCGATGGGAACTGAATACCCAGTATACCTTAGAAGTACTAGTGCACCATTTAAGTTAGGTTTAAGTGACTTAATAGGAGATAAATTAGGAGATTTAAGTTTTCTAAATGAAGTTAGTCAGGATGATTTAGAGAAAATTATCAATAGCGGTATGGCATTTGAAACAATATTAGATCCAAGTTTTCTAAGTGCAATGAAACCCTCGGACATGGGGAATACAGAAATAACTCTAAAATTAATTTTACCAAATTGGGCATCAAATAAAGAAGGAGGTGATACAATTTTGTTATCTCATATCTCAGATAATAATTATGTTGGTGACTTTGGGTTACAGGGCGCTAATTCGTTTGACTGGGCTCATCCATTATGTTACGAAAGTGCAGGCTGTTCAGATATTAGTCAGAATGTATTTTGTAAATCTATAGAAAAAAGTTGTAAAAAAGGTTTAGTTAATTTAGATATTTCGGAATATTCTTTTTCAGAATTACAAAAAGGAATAACGGTTGAGTTTGCATTGAATATGGAAATTGCTCTTCATAGGTTATCAGTACCCTCATCTATACTAGATTCTATGAATAGCGATACAACACAAGTATCTTTGCCTGTTTTACCATCTGATTTATTAAAATTAATTTTAGAAATTGCGGATAGAGGAGATACTCCCTACTCTACATCATTCTCAATCTGTGATGATGATAAAATAGAAATTTGTAAGAATGATCAAACAATTGAGTTTTCGACAAATGGTATTACAGAGTTTACAAATCAATTTGGTGAAAGTGTGACTAGTTTGATAAAGTCGGAATTAAAAACATCATCAAAAATTGGAGATATTGACATTGATGGCTTCAACATTAATACAACTCTGGGCGGACTAATTGATACTGATTCAATTATTGGGGATGAGGAGGGAATCGTACTATCAATAAATATACCCAAGGTTAGAACTACGATTGGGCTGGGAAATAGTTGGTCTGAAATATATGAGATTATAAATAATGGAGAAACAGATAACCTGAATATAGATATTAACGCCCCATTATTAGACAATATTGTAAATCCTATTATGACACCCATGATTAAAGCCATGGATGGATTAACGGGCGCATTGACATTAGTAGCTGCTTCAACCATAACTGATGGATTGGCAATTAAAGATATTAAAACAGATTTACCAAATAGTGACTCTCTTGATATGCCATTAGAGTTGAAGTTAACTTTACCTTTAGGCATCTATCTAGAAGACTTGACTTCAATGAGTGGACGCTCAAGTTCATTTTTTAATAGTGAAGAAAGACAAGTGATTGAATACAGGATAGTATCTGGTGATACAGATTCAGTAAATTTCAATTTAATAATTGGATGGCAATGGATTCTACAGCAGCTTCTGCCATATATCTTCTTTACATTGTTATTCATATCTTGGCGAATTAGAGCAAGAATTAAGAAACGTAACAAGAAAAAGAGGGCATCTGAAATTAAGATATTAAAAGCTGAGGCGAGTGAAAATATGTTTGCTAAATCTATAATTTTAAATCCGGATATTGAAGTTATTGGTGTTTCTAACTGTAAAATTTCAATAAAAAAACGAGTAAATAGTTGAGTTATTATGTCACATATGCCCCAACGTGATATTGCTCTCTTTTTAGTAATAATTATGTTATCCGGGCCTATAAGTGGTTGTATTAATCCTGATAGTAGTGATTTGAATGTAGATGATCTGATGATAGATATTCCTTTTGTAGAAGGTGGTTACTTTCAGGATATTGAATTAAAAGCATCAACTAAAATGTCAGTTTTCATCCCCTATTTGATATTAGACGAAGAAACAGGTTTTGTTCAAAATTCTACCGTGGTTGATTTAATAAAAAATCAAGTAATAAGTATTTCAATATTGACACCCCCGCGAACGAGTGAGATGATATTTTTAATTGGTGAAGTAAATCGAGAATATTGGCCAATAAGGACTCAACATGAATCTTGGAGTACATGGTTAAATTCGGACTATGAAAATTCGATTAATGGAGTATACAGAGTAGCCGCTCAAAATAACTCAACTTATGATACATTAATTCCAAGTAAAATAACTGGTGATTCGGTTATTATAAAAAGTATAGCCGTAGAAAGGATTAATTTGATTGATGTTGAAGATGGGGGCAATCATTCAAGTGGAATTGTAAATGGAAAAATTGTATATGATAGGCTTTATGAAATAACTGATCCTACAGATTCATTTGATATCATAGATGGTAAAAATGGATATTATGATAGATGGGCTGGACAAGGTAATACTGCATATGAGGATGCTGCAATGTATTTAATTAATGAATTGAATTCGTTTGGCCTAGAAGTAAAAGCTCATAGATTTGAATTTACAGACATATTTGGAGTTCAAAATCCTGAAGCATATAATATCTGTGCTTACAAGTGGGGCATTGAGGTTGTGGATGAGTGGTTGGTATTCGGTGCTCATTTCGATGTGGCGCCACCTGCTAACGCTGTTTTATTAGATCCTCACGTAACTGGACAAAGAACTTATGGAACTAGAGTAGGTGCTTATGATAATACTGCTGGAACGTCGATGGTATTAGAAACCGCAAAGGCATTGGCTGAATTTGATAGCAGAAGAACGATGGTGTTCTGCCTTTGGTCTGGTGAAGAGGGGGGGAAAAGAGGTTCTGATTATTGGACTGATTATTATGTAAAGGAAGATAATCCTGAGGTTACTGTTACTAATTATATCAACCTAGATATGGCTGGAGTAAATTGGCCCGGTGGTGGTGGCGCCCCTCATGGAGATCCTGATCCAGCTATTGATGAGAGTGGATATCCTAAAGATGAAGAGATTTGGCCAATGAGAGTATACATAGGACCAGGTCCAAATCACGATAAGTTAGATCAGCCTGAAATGGTTGGTTTATCAAATTGGATCGGATCAGATTATTTAGGTTTAGAAGAACAAATGGGTACACTTATTGGAGTTAATTACTCATCTGAAACATGGAAAACTAACGTATGGCTAGATATGGATAGACCAGAAATAATTGTATATGAAGATACTACTGCAAGAAGTGATCATGCAAGTTTTCAAGATAATTTGGGTACTGTGACTATTGGCTTCGGAGGATTAGTTGATGGATACTGGTGTTATCATCAAACTTGCGATACATTAGAGGAAATGGAGGATTGGATGGACACAATGGATAAAAACTATGGAGAAGAGAATACAGGGGTTGCTAATCTCGTAAATAGCCTTGATATGATAACTTGGTGGGCATTACTAACATTTTTCCATTGTGATGAAAAGCCCGTACTGAATACGATTAATTAATTTTAAATAAATAACATAGATGAATATTTGTAAGTAATCCAAACCGTAGCTAAAGTTATAGAAAACCAAATATTAAAAATTGTATCCGACCATGATTTTATTTTTCTTCCATCTAATGGTCCAAATGGAAGCATATTAAATGCGGCTAGAATTGCATTTCCCCATAACCACGTTTGAGTTACTTGATCAAATATTGTATTAATTCCTCCAAAAATATACGCAACTATAATTCCGATATTCCAGAGTATAATGTTAGATACAGGGCCTGCTAATGCTATTCGTCCGAATTGATTTTTGGAAGTCTTACCAGCAACCATTACTGCTCCTGGGGCCATAAATACAATCCCCGTAAGTGCGGCTAAGATAACTCCGAATCTTAACCCACTTGGATTTGCTCGGAATTCGGCCCAGCAACCATATCTTCTAGCCATAATTTTATGAGCAATCTCATGAAGTAAAAATGCTGGAGTTAACGATATGAAATAAAGAATTCCGAAGTATACAAAACTTGAAGGGTTAGTAAGCGCGCCGGAAATCTTTCCAGATCCCATGAATGCAAGCGCGAGAGTGAAAGCAAGAGTGGCTTGAATAAGATGTTGGATTTCTATCTTTGAAAAATGCCATATAGATCCCTTGTGGACGGGGGATTTACGGCCACTATTGTTGCTAAAATATTCATTCAATATATCCTGAAAAGGATTTTTTTGATTTTTTTGTCCAATATCTGGTTTGGCATTATTTCTATTTTCGTTATACCTTTTTTTATCGAATGGGTCGTCGTCTAACCACCATGCACGGGGGTCTCTTTCTCCATCCATACTCCTTAATTACTCCATTTGAATATTATTATTTGTTTATGTCATCTAATAATTCATCTACTTCATCTAATAAATTACTCCAATCGGAAGGATGTTTTGATTTAGTATTTCCAGTAATTAAGTTTAACAGTTCTTCTCTTTCCATGTTATTTGGAGGTTTGTTCATCCACTTATTTTGATTTGCTACATCTCTTATTAACGATTTGGGAATATTTTTCTTTTGTCTTTCAAACTTATTTTTAATATCTTCCGAAGTTTTAGAAGGCATAATTCCATTGTGTTTATCTATCAATGCAGAATAATATAACATGGAGGTTCCATGAATAGAATCATCTATGTATTTTGATGGTTTGGTCAGCATAGTGATAAATTCTCTCGCTAATCTATCAGATTTAGTTTTAGGAAGGCCTGAATTTAATTTTTCTCTACTCTTTGTATGAGATTCAATACAATATTTACAACGTTTTGTACCTGCAATATCTCCTGCATCACACATTAAACAACATACTGCAAACCCCATTTGTTCCATTGCACGGCGTGGGAGTGACATCATACATCCCTAATGTTCATATTTCATCAACCCTACTAAGAATTGTTCAATTGTTCACTGCATCTAGACTTTGAGGGGTGTTTAGTACATTGCTTCCATTTCTGTAAATATGTGGCATACTAAGTGTAGATAATGATGGTAAAATATGAATAGAACAGCTAGTTCCACATGCCGGTGCCAAATAATCTTCGCCCGTTTCTGTAAATATTATATCAATGCCATGTCCTGCGGGTAAAATGGCATCTATTGCTTGAAATTCCATCATCATAGTAAGTTGTTGTGAAGGCAGAACTGTTTGCGGTTCATAGCCTCCAGCGTGATATCTGATATCCATTGTTGCGTGACCAATTCTTAATCCTGTTTGTGAATCTCTTAATTCAGCAAAAATCTGTCCACCGTCCATTGTTGCCACTACTTCTAATTCCAATCTAATTAATCCAGATATTTGCATATCTACTTCAGATATCGCAGGGCATGATGTTGTAACAGATTGTCCTGCTCCTACTACAGGTGCCCCTCCACCAACAAATGCTCCTGAACTACCACACTCTGACAAAGATACAGTCTGCCACATTATATCGATGGGTGGCCATGTTTCTTCTATACGCCATTGGCCATCATTTCTTTGAATTTGAGCAATCGAATCTGGTTTTGGACCTTTGTCTTTTAGGTAAAATTCGTACCACTCAAATAAATCCTGTGCCCAATCCCATCGAGTCATATTGTGAATCGCCTCACCTCCATAACCGGATTCTTGATCATTATGTTTAGTCCATTGATCTGGATAATTATGCTCCCATTGTCCTAATATTCCTCTAATTTCATATCCTGCATCCACATAGTCTTGGTACCAGTTTATCCCTATAGGCCCTCCAAATACTTGATGGGGATCTACATTCCAATCCTGTAATCCTTGAACCCAGTACACACTTCCATTCCAATTTTTAAATGCTTTATCAATATGACTTCTTTCATCATAGTAATTAGACATATATGGATCTAATTCTCCTGCTCCATATGTCACAGGCCCGGCAAAGAGTCCTTCAACGATATCTGGACAAACATTATCTAAGTCATCGGCATTATAATCTACAGTACTTGAAAAATAATTCATATGCATAATCTGACTTCTTGCTTCTGCACTACCATTTTTGTAAAGTAATGGGTGTAATGCAGTAGTTCCAGAAATTGGGACAATAGTTTTCAAATATTCGCTACCTAGTGCTGCAGCCTCCCATTGAGTAGCACCTTCGTAGGATTTACCATACAGACCGACATTACCATTTGACCAATTTTGAGAACCCAGCCATTCCACAGCATGGTGAATGCCCAACCCCTCTCCCGCACCTCTATAATCAAAACATCCACTAGACAATTCTGTTCCAAATACAGCAACTTGTGCAAATGCATAGCCATGTGGAATAAAATTTTCATAAATAAATTCCCCTCTACCTGCTCCTACTATATTTGTAGGCGTTGATTCATCACCCTGAACTCCATAAGAGAAGTAAGGACTTATTATAGCAATTATGGGAACTTTATGCCCATCTAGAGTATTATTTGGTAACCAATATGAAAGATGTACGTCCGCAGATTCGGGACCTGTTTCCCAAATATCTGATGTATCCACTTGAATATATGTTTCTTGGACTTCTAAAGCATGATATTTGCCCTTTTCTAAAGTATATGAAAATGTATGATTATTTTGAAATTGTAAATTTTGCCTATCATAAATTGAAGGATATATAATTTCTAAAGACTCATCTATAGGAACTTGCTTAGACGTTAAGATGCACCCAGATATACTAGAAGTCGCAATTATTGCACTGATTGCAAATGCATAGAGGTACCTTCCCATAATTAGCGCGATGTATCCTTATCAATGAAACCTATGGTCATTGGTGTCTCATTTTTATATGCCTACTTTTTCGGATTTGGCATGACATTCCATTCAAAGATACATGAAAAGAGATGGGTTATTTTAGGAATTAGAATTTATACAAAAAGCTAAATTAGCATTCATGGAAAGCATGATCGTATCAGCAAAGGTAATGAGAATAATTGTATTGATAGGTGCAGTATTAGTTGAATTATATATGCCGAAAGGTATTATTAATAACGAAATAGATAGTTAGGGACGGTCAAACTCCAACCATATCTTCATGGCCACATTCAGGATATGAGCATATTACCTTATATCGATCTCTTTTTGGCCTAGGAATAGTCATCCTTGAACCACACATAGAACATTGATGAATCATAGTTTCGGGTTCTTTTTTAGTTTCTTCTTCCATTGGGAGTAAGTCCGTAGATGCGGTTACCCAGCCTCTTTGTGATTGATAATTATCTTGATCAGTATCTATTTTTGCTGATTTTATTTTTAACCTAAGACGAGGTGTTCTAGATTTTTTCTTTGGTTTGGATTTCGGTGTTGGTTTTTTTGGCTTATTACCTTTTTTTTCTACTCTTTTAGTGGGGTCAACAGTTTTTTGTTTTACCTTTGGTGTACTTGGAGGTGGAGGTGGTGGCCTGTTTGCCTTTGGTGTACTTGGAGGTGGAGGTGGTGGCCTGTTTGCG
>Ga0257127_1001902_pt1 | contig 13792 bp, 13 predicted proteins | sample SI060_135mmetaG_FD_190152 | JGI IMG/M metagenome (GOLD analysis project Ga0257127, IMG submission 190152) | Marine microbial communities from Saanich Inlet, British Columbia, Canada - SI060_135m | ecosystem: Environmental > Aquatic > Marine > Inlet | place: Canada: British Columbia | collected... | reverse complement strand
AGAACAAAAATGTAAAGGTATTTAAAGATTTGATTAACAAAAAGAATTTATTGAATGATTTTGCTTACTTTAAGGATAATATGACTGTTGAAGAACAGAAAAAGGTGATTACGGAAGTGGAGGAAATCAATAAAATAACTATTGTTCAAAAACCATATCGTCTTTCCCTTCTGGAATCAGACATTCCAGTTCATCTCAAGTCTATCGCTCTTAGTAAAATTTCAGCTTTAAGACATATGGACCCTGGAAACGGCGAATATTACAAGGTTAAGAATTGGGTCGATACCTTTATGCAAATTCCATTCAATCGTTACAAAAGCTTGCCTTTGAGTATTGAAAATGGAATTGACGCTTGTCATGATTATATGGCTAATTCTAAAGCAATTCTCGACCAAGCCGTGTATGGATTAAATGACGCCAAGCTTCAGATTATGCAAATGGTTGGTCAATGGATTAGTAATCCCACCTCAATTGGTACAGCAATTGCGATCAAGGGACCTATGGGAACAGGTAAGACCACTCTTGTAAAAGAAGGTATTAGCAAGATTCTCAATCGCGATTTCGCGTTCATTGCGTTAGGTGGAGCAACGGATAGTAGCTTTCTGGAGGGTCATAGTTACACATATGAAGGTAGTACTTGGGGTAAGATTGTCGACATTCTAGTCAAAACCAAGTCAATGAATCCAGTCATTTATTTCGACGAATTGGATAAGATTAGTGATACACCCAAGGGTGAAGAGATTGCTGGTATTCTAACTCATCTCACAGATACTGCTCAAAATAATCAGTTTCATGACAAGTATTTCTCGGAAATAGATTTCGACTTGAGCAAGTGTTTATTCATCTTCAGTTACAATGACGAGTCAAAGGTCAATCCTATTCTGCTAGACAGAATGTACAAGATTCAAACAGCTGGTTATGAAAAGAAGGACAAGCGAACTATTTCAAAGGACTATCTCATTCCTACTATTATCCAACAAGTGAATTTTAAGGAGGATGATATCATTATTCCAGATGAAACCATTGATTATCTTGTTGAAAATTATACTGAAGGTGAAAAGGGAGTCCGAAATCTGAAGAGAAGTTTGGAGATTATTTATACCAAGTTGAACTTGTATCGCCTTATGAAACCGGATTCAACCTTGTTTGAAAAGGAAATGACACTTAAAGTAGAATTCCCTTATACTGTTACAACAGATATCGTGAAAAAGTTGATTAAGATGGATGAAAAATCTACATCATTGTATGGACTTTACGTGTAAATATACGCGTACATTATATGTAAAATTAAAAAGTTAATTAAATAAAAAGTTAATTATATAAAAAGTTAATTAAATAAAAAGTTAATTAAATAAAAAATTAATTAAATAAAAGTAATATTATGTAACACATAATATTACTTTTTATTTGTTATTATTTATGATCACAAGCATACATTCATTTTATAATCTTCAGACGGTCTAAACAAATAAAATATTATAATCTTCAAACAGTCTAAACAAATAAAATATTATAATCATAGCTATCATCCGTTGTTAATATTTTAATAATTTGATCTGTTTTATTCACTAGTTTATCTACAAAACACAATTCTTTCAGAGTCACTCTAGCATCACCCTCTTTATTTATAAGCCTATTCATATCTTTTGGCAATAATATACGAATTGGATGTTTACAATCACTATTCCCTAATTGTCCATAGTATGCACAATAAATATATGCTATATTAGTTTTTTCATCCCAGTCAGCTGTCTGTAAGATTGAAAAGGGTATTTTTTCATTGTTTTCTAAATTTGTATTATTGTAAGCTATATATTTTGTTAAGTCTTCCATTGTTCCTAATACAACTTGTGAGCAATTATATTTTGGTATTTTTGGAATATTTAATTCTTGTTCTTTAATTGTCATTGACATATACTTTAATAATTCGCCGCGATGTAAATTCCGATACATTTCCAATGATTGATCATATCCTGTTAAAAATTTTCCATGAATTTGTTTACATTCCATATTAGTAGGTAAATCCCATACAGGACATGACGTTATTTTGTTTTGTAAAAAAAGTTCATTTAAATATCCTGTTAAATTAAAGTCTAATAGAGCATTACCTCCTTTTAGCTTTCGACGTTTAGTTTTATTTTTATGACTTTTTTTGAGGTTAATATTATGATTTTTTTTATTAGTTCTTTTTTTCATTTTTACTTTGTTCTTTTTCCTTCTTGTTTTACCTAAATAAATCATAGTATATAATAATAATAATATTATTATTATATGAATGGAGGACCTGGGCATCGATCCCAGTACCTCACGCATGCTAAGCGTGCGCTCTACCATTTGAGCTAGACCCCCATACAATATTACTAGATATTTTTTAATACTATTTTTAAACGAATTACTATTTTTGTTTTTGCGTGATTTTAATTGTCTAAAAAAAATTGAAGTTAAACGATAGGTTAGGGTTAGTGTTGGGCTACTAACTTGGCTCCAATGGTAATGAATCAATATGGTACAATTCTGAGGTTCATTATAGTAAAGTTAGACATAGATAGCGTGAAAAGCACATTCGACCGTGTATAAAAGATAATTCATAACACTCACTATAACAGAGACTCTCAAGCATAATCGCTTACGTAAGGTTCCAGCGTGCTCACTTGCGTAAGTATTATTTGGATTGCTAGTTCCAGAGATATAGGCTCTGGGGGTGAAGTGAATTATCTGAGTCATATATTATATATATTACTCCGTTCCCTCTATGTAACGAATATTTTGAATAGATATTAGTTTTATCAAATAACCTATATCGGTTGGCCACCATCTAGGACCTAGTTGATAAAATGAAAGTTTGTTGAAAACGTTCGATGATGCTAAATCTTGTTTAGAAAAATGCACAAGATTGACATGAAGAATAAATTAACCTTAGTTTATCTGTCTAAACCATATTTCGAATCTGGAAAGCAATCTAGAGGACGCTCTGAAATACTATATCCATAAAATAAAAAAACAAAATAAAAATGAATAAAATTTAAAAAATATAAAAAGGTCTTCTAATCAGGATCACTAGTAGTAAATAAATCCAGAAGGCATCCTTAGTAGTATAAGACCTCGTATGGTAATAACATGTATGATTAGCCATAGATAGCGTGAAAAGCACATTCGACCGTGTATAAAGGATGGAATAATTATTTCATCTGAACAATATAATATATTGTTCCGTTCCCTCTATGTATTCTATTTACCTACGCAATATAACAATTATGATGTAACTTATTATGGACTGATCATCTACGTAAGAAACTGACCATGAAATTATGTTGAAGAACGTAAATAGACAATGCTTGATATGTAGTTTAGATATTGCGCTATATAATAAACCAAAACTCTATTTCATAATAGTTAAATGGTCTATCCGTTTCGAACCGGAAAGCAATCTTAGGGACGCCTAGTTTTTTTTCCAATTATTACACATTTAGTAAATAAAAAATAATCATAAAAAAATAAAAAGGATAATTGTATTCTTCTTATTTTTTGTTTTTTTGTTGTTTTGTTGTTAGTGTTTATCCTATCAAGTATTATCAGTTGTTTTATTTTTCTCACGGATATTGTCTTATTTCTATATCATGACATGTAACATTTGACCTACACATTGGACATGTTTTTGTTGTTGTATCGTAATGCCCACGAGTATGTAATTGATCCCAACAAGTGTTACAAAACTTATGATTACAATTGGTTCTGATTGTTCCGACATTATATGCCATTGCCCATTTCGATTCTAAATCGTTCCAATATTTCGATGTCATTGTCTCGTAACAAATTGGACAATCTTCTTCATACTCTTCTGGACTGTCTATACCGTGATGATAATTCTCTCTACATGATTGTAATGCATTCCATCGCTTCACGAGTGCCTTCACCATACGATTTTTTGATAGAGACAATGGAATAGGATTCTCTATTAAGATGGGGTTGTATTTGTTTTTTTTCATATATTCCCTACACATTATGTTCCCACATGATAAATTGTTTTCAAAGGGAGTATTATATGAAATTGATTTAAGTTCTTTCATATTATAAGAATGAAAATCAGGACATTCTTTTGATACCATTGTCCATATCAACTCTTTGTATTTTTGTTTCATGTTGCTAGTACATTTCGAAGGTCCGTGTCTAGCGCTGTCGCAAAATGGACAATTTTGTGTTCTGTTTGACATTATATAACTTTTGAAATTTATGAAAGTTATATCTATGATGTATTTAGGTTGTATTTAATCATTTTGTTGAAAATGGTTCAATTTTTTTTGAAGTATTTTTACACTTTATACTAATAAACGAGACATATATGTAATCAAACTAATATAAATACTATACACGGTTATTTTATAATGAGTAACAAATGTCATTTGCTTCAACAATTAATACGGATTGAAATGAATAACTTTAAGAATATTTGTCCATTTATATATAAGAATTCACGAAACGAGATAAGACACGTGAATACGTTTTATCCGACATATGACAGTAAGGTTACTATTATTAATTCAGACAACACATCAGAAGATATATGTGTTACAAAACTTTATTTTATAGATGGATATAACAAAGAGAAATCGTTACTATCGCATATCAGTTCTAAATATAATTATAAAATGTAACATATAGCCTGTAGCCTGTAAACACAATAGGTAAATACATAATTTAAAAATCATTATGTATTTACGATACTAATCAATCCCTATCTAATATTCAGCAGGTGCTATTGTGCGGTTACCACCACGTTGGTTGATATAAGTGACTTGCTCTTGTGTAATACAAGCGCATCCTGAACTATTACTGTATGTGGAAGGACAACATTCAGGCTTGAATTCATTGTCTGCAAACATAGACATCTGTCCTTCAGGTAAAGGAACAGGAGTCCCTTTATATTGAGACCACTTTGATTGAGCAGAACTGTATTCCATACCGTGTGAATATTTGTCTGCTTTATTTGTCCAACTATTGGCGACATCGCCACCCATGGTCCAATCCAATGAAGAACCCATAACATCCATACCTTCTTTTAATCCTACGCGGCTACATGAACATAATAAATGTCCTCCGAGTACAAAACCAACAACTAAACACACAATTATTATTTCTAAACGACAAGCATGACCAAATATCTTTAGTTCCATATTATATATATTTTGTATATAAAAAATTAAATCAGAACGTTGAGTAATTTACAGTTCTCTAGTTCTAAATATTTATCAATACAACTATTATAATCATAAAATTTAATACCATTTACATGAAATGTCCTTTTGTTTGTTATTATATGATATACATAATCACATTTTACTTTCTCTCCATACATATCTAGTGTGCTTCTCATTCCTAAATCAGTGTCACATACTTGTAAATTAGGACCACCATTTACGACGTTTTGTTTGCCTAGAATAAATTGCTTTGTTTCTAAATCATCGGCTTTTATTTTTACGACACCGGTTACTCTTTCACCAAAACGCAATACATCATTCACTTCTATGTCGCAAATATTGACATTATGACCATCTTGTAATTCTATTTTTGTCGTAGGTATGAAACCGCCATCTAAATATTTATGAATATCATGTAATTCAAATTGCTTGGGTAAATACTTATTACATTTTTGTTTCAGTTCGTCGATTTGAACATTGCCTAATTCATCCCAGTCACCAAATACTTCATTATTTATATGAATCACTTTTTTACTAGTATTAATACAGTATAAATAGTCATAATATAGATCGGTTTTACTGCTATGTGGATGGTCTTTTGTTTTGATCCAACTATTATTGTATTTTAACATGTGTTCTCCAGTACAGTATATACCATTCAAACAATATATTGTTTCATCTATATTCGCTAATTTCATTTTGGCGGTAACTACATTGTTATTTTGTAATACCATTCCAACATCGATATCTTTTATTTTTATTTTGCTTCCACCATGTAGTGTTAAATCAGTATCACCTATAAAACAACTAGGTATTCCAGGTAGCGGATTTACCCATTTTTTTAGGACCATCACCTGAATAATATAAACCATAATACCTGGTACCAAAATCATGATAAAAATTACTAATAATGGTATTGCAAATGGAATACCTAGACCAAATGGAATAAAAAACAAAATGGTCATAATTGATGCTATAGTCATTAAGAATGCCATGATTATTTGTATAATCGCCCCAAAACTAGCAGTAATTGTCTGATATACTCCCATCAACATGTATATACTAGTAAGCATAACCCCTTGTGTTTTGTTAATGGTATCTTTAATTTTTATAACAATCTGTTGAAGTGGAATCATAATATTGAGGGCTTTTCCCATTATTTCTTCGGATACTTTACCAACCGAATTACGAATTGTATTTAAAATACCTCTAATAGCTTGAACCGACGCATTTAAACCGTCTAATGTTTTTGTAAGCGAATTTACTAAATAATAAAAGGGAGCTAGAAATGTTCCTGCTATATCTGATAAAATATTTTGAATACAACCAGTAAAATTTTGTGCGGTGAAATCAAATGCGGACATTTTTTTAGGATCAGGTGGATTAATTAAACCAGCAAATGGCATTACAGTTGGATTACATTTCTGATTTGCCCAATCTGCTTTTATGGGTTGTAAATTGTTGTATATATAGTAATATGAAATCGCGATGAAAAAAACTAGAATTACTATTACAGTCATCCATAAAGAACCTCCGTATTTTTCGAGAAACCCTACTTTATTATATAATTTATTTATTACTGAAAATATAGTAGTATCATTCATATAATTAATTCGTATAATAAATAATCTTATTTTAATTTTATTGTATTGTATTTTTCAGTTCTGTATATGATAATATAATTAAGCCAATTTTGACATTAACCTAACCATTTGACCAGGAGGACCATTCCAAGATGATTGCATTGTCATAACGGTGCCTTGTAGTATATACATCATAGTTGCCATAACTCCTACTATTTTACCTAACATGTCTTTCATTTTAACTAATATAAACTGAAACTGAGTTAATATATTGATAAATACCCCAAATATACTTTGAACAATGGAAGTTATCATGTTTCTAAATACATTGACAAACGATCGAATGTCTTGAATCGATTCCATTAATCCACCAACTGATTTATTTATTACTGTCATCAAATAATGGAGGGGTTGTAGTAGATACCCCATAAAATTTGTCTGTGTGTTTTGAATACAGTATGTGAAATTGCTCATGACATCGTGTCCAAATGTACCAGCAAATGGCATAATTGTTGGATTACATCTATACTCCGGCCAATTATCTTGAATTTTCTTAATCCCCACTGCTAAAATATTATAGAAATACATTGCTACAAATACTAAAATAATAAAGATAGATAAAGTAATATCACTTGTTCTCATATTACTTTATAATGTTATTTTATTTATTGTACTTTACTTTCTACTTTTCTTGGATTTCTTTGTTTTCGATTTATTAGATTTCTTTGTTTTCGATTTATTAGATTTCTTTGTTTTCTTAGATTTCTTTGCTTTCTTAGATTTCTTAGATTTCTTAGATTTCGTTGCTTTTGTTCTCTTTGTTTTCGATTTCTTCTTTCCTCCACTTAAACAACCCCATGATTGACCATTAGGAATGAGACCTCCAGCATTACCACAACTACTTCCACCTTTCATAGCACTTGGATTACACTGTGGTCCTTGACATATAGCACTGCTACTATTAGCACCATAACATGTATCACATACACCATTAGCACTGCTTTGTGTCAATGATATATTTGAACTGACACTGGCACCATTAGCAGATTGACTTCCAGATCCAACGGTTGGTCCAATGTTAGCAAATGTAGGAACTGTTTGAGCACCTCCACGATATTTTTTCTTATAAGTTCGCTTTCCACCCATTTTATTCATCTCATTTTGTCGCGCAGATGCTTGCTGTCCTGTAATAAGAGCAGCCTGCTGAGGAGAAGAAGCACCTGGTGGAAATGGTGCGCTTTCTAACGGAATAACAGAAGAGGTTCCTTGTGATGAATTTGTCAATGGCATGATTTATATATTTAACGTAGAAAAAGTTTAAAACGAAAAAAGTAATTGTATATATAATCTATAATGAACGAAGTAGAAAGATTAAACCTACAGAAAATGATTCAATCGAATGATACTGAAAATATGACTCCTTTAATACGCGAGCTGAAACATAGTACTAAAATATTAGCGGATGTTGAGATGTTATTGAAACTAAAGAGAGAAAATGTCTCTCTAGCTAAAACAAACCCAGATAAATTTGATTCATTATGTATAGAACATTGTGGATTCCTTTTTAATCACTACACTGATATTTATAACAAGGTAATAAAGGATGAAATTAATTTAACTATATTGTTGCGTCTATTAAATGTGCTTAATAGTATTGAAGAAGGTCATGTTGATCAGCATGAAGGCTCATTCGAAGTTGGAAAATTACTAAAAAAGATATATATTGATAGCGCTTTGCGTAAAGCTGATAAATTAGACAAAGCAAACAAAGAAGGAGAAGGAGAAGGAGAAGGAGAAGGAGAAGGAGAAGAAGAGGAAAAACCGATTGAACCTATTTCGTGGAAGGATTTCAAATCATCTAAGATAACTCCTTAATCCAAGTATCAGGTATATGGTAAATATATTTTTATACAAATATTCATTGAATTGTAAAGGTTCATCGTTTTCCATTATCATAATGTTATAAAAAATGCTAATTATAAGTTAAATCTATTACTTGATTTGGAAATGTACTTTCTATATTTGTTAATGGAAAACCATTTATACAACCAGGACATGTGTGATCATTACCTTCATCGACAAACTTTGTAAACCAACATTTTTTACATATTCTATGGGCATAAATCCCATTTATTCTTAAACATTTAACAGGTACTAGTGTGTTTTGTATATTTGTTGTTTTCTTACAAATACTACAATCTACAACGGAATTTCCTCCTTTATATATTTTTTTTTTGCTAATTATTCTATTTTTTCTTCTTCTCATTCTTGTGTATTTATTTGATCTTGTTCGCTTTATGGAACTCTTTTTATGGATTTTATTTTTACGAGACAATTTTACATTACTTTTATTATGACGACGACCCATACTTTTCATATTATTATCATATGATATAATAAAATGAAAAATAGTAATGTAATGTTCGGAAGTCCAGTAGTGTAATTCCAAGTATCAGGTATATTGTTCTAAATGTGTTCAAAAATTACATAATATGTAAATGAGGCTGTCCAGAATAATCCATACATAAATCACAATGACGACCAGATGATGCCATGTTTAATTTCTTTGCAAATGTAGTGGGAATAATATAATGGTGATGAGAACCTCTGTCAATTTTACATATTTTACAATGTGTGTTTATTCCTATATATACATGATTGTACATATAGTATAAAGCGAGTAGGATTAGTACGGTCGAAATATGAATTGTATATTTCATTTATAACATATACATATATTTTTGTAAATGTTATAATAAAAGTACGGTAGAATTTATAGTAAAATTGATACTATATAAAACTAAAGGGTTGTTATCATCTAATATGTCATATACATTATTAATAGTAGAATCTCCAGCCAAATGCAAGAAAATAGAGTCTTATTTAGGTTCCGGATATAAATGTATCGCCAGTTATGGTCATATCCAAGAATTACCAGGCATCAAAAATATAGATATCGAAGATAATTTCAAGCCCAGTTTTCAACCAATGGAATCCAAGACGCAGCAAATTAATAAAATGAGAATAATGATAAAAAACGCAAAAGAAGTATTATTGGCATCAGACGATGATCGTGAAGGAGAGGCTATTGGTTGGCATATTTGTCAAGTATTTCATTTACCTATTACTACAAAACGTATTATTTTCCATGAAATTACCAAGGATGCTATCACTAGAGCTGTTCAAAATCCAACACGTCTTAATATGAATACTATTTATGCCCAACAAGCTAGACAAATTTTGGATGTCATTGTCGGTTATAAAATTAGTCCAATACTTTGGAAGCATATTTCACGCAATACGAAAACCGGATTGTCTGCTGGCAGATGTCAAACTCCAGCTTTACGGCTGGTATATGATAATCAGAAGGAAATTGACGATTCACCTGGTAAGAAAGTATATAATACAACTGGTTATTTCAGTCAAATGAACTTGGGCTTCACTCTAAATCATAATTTTGAAATTATTGGTTTCAATACTACTACCAATACAATGGAGCAGTTCTTGGAACAATCTGTTGAACATGAACATATATATACATGTTCCAAGGCTAGACAAACCACAAAAAATCCACCTATTCCATTTACGACTAGTTCTTTACAGCAAAAGGCATCTAGCGAATTGAATATTTCGCCAAAAGAAACCATGTCTATTTGTCAGAAATTATACGAAAATGGTCTAATCACGTATATGCGAACTGATAGCACAACCTATAGTTTGGAATTTATTGAAAGCGCTAGTGATTTTATTAAAGAAACCTATGGCGATGACTATTTACACGAACAAGTGAATCGATTGAGCGAACGCGCTACTTCAGAAAAGCCTAAGAAGAAATCGAAAAAGAAGGAAGTGGTAGAGACAAACGCACAAGAGGCACATGAAGCCATTCGTCCAACCGATGTCATTTGCGACAAAATCGGCGATACATATTCTTCTAGAGAACAACGTCTGTATCGTCTTATATGGTCAGTCACAGTAGAAAGTTGTATGAGTCCTGCTCTTTACCAAGCCATTAGTGCATCCATTAGCGCTCCTATGGAAAAGCAATATAAATATAGCACAGAACTAGTGAATTTCCCTGGATGGAAGATTGTAAAAGGGTATGACAAAGAAAACCCTGAATTTCAGTTTTTACAAACCATTAAAAATAAGGCCATTGTAACCTATAATAAAATTGTCTCCAAAGTGAGTATTAAAGACTTGAAATCGCATTATACAGAGGCAAAATTAGTACAAATGCTAGAAGAAAACGGTATTGGAAGACCATCTACATTTTCAAGCTTGATTGATAAAATTCAAGAACGAGGCTATGTAAAAAAGGAGAATGTCAAGGGGAACAAAATAAAATGTATCGATTATGAATTAGTTGAAGATGAGCTAGCGGAAATAGAAGACGAGAGAGAATTTGGTAATGAAAAGGGAAAATTGGTTGTTCAGCCTATTGGAATATTAGTCATCGAATTTCTTGTACAACACTTTGATAAATTATTTGATTATGAATATACCAAAAATATGGAGACTGATTTAGATAGTATTGCAAAAGGGAATAGTATATGGCATAATACATGTCGTACTTGTTTGAATGATATTCATGAATGCGCCAAAGAATTAGGCGAAGACGACAAACAAATCATACCAATTGACGACAACCATGTCTATATGATTGGCAAATATGGACCAGTCATTAAATGTGGTACTGGTGATAAAACGAAATTCTTACCAGTGAAGAAAGATATTGATATTGACAAGTTGAAAAAGAATCAATATAAATTGGAGGATGTAGTTGATACTCAAGGATCGTCGTCCTCGGGTAAAAGTATAGGTAAATATAAAGGGGGCGAAGTGTTTCTGAAAAAGGGGAAATTTGGTAATTATATTACATGGGGTAAGGAAAACAAAAAATCCTTAAATGGACTAAAAAAGGAGATTGATGAAATTACTATGGATGATTTGATTCCGATTATGGAAGATAGAGTTACTTTAAATACATCCATTATTCGCAGTATCAATAGTGATATTAGCATTCGTAATGGAAAATTTGGTCATTATATATTCTATAAAACACATTTAATGGCAAAACCAAAGTTCATAAAATTGGCAGGGTTTAAGGGGAACTATAATACATGTCCTGAAGAAGATATAGAACGTTTTGTATCAAATAGTAAATGAATCTGGTGTATCTGACGTATCTGAATATATTATGCTAATGTAAGCGACCATAACATTGAATTATGTTACAATCTTCGCATATTACTACTACACCATATGGTGATAAATATGACAATGAATGACTATTATCAATACATTCATTTTTTTTCCATGTTCTTTTGTATAAAGCGTGATGTTGAATTGGTATTTTTTGATTGTTTTGTAATAAACCATTTATACTTACCTGTGAAATGGTAGTAAAATTTGTATTTGTATTTGTATTTGTATTTGTATTTGTATTTGTATTTGTATTTGTATTTGTATTTGTAAAATTAGAACGACATAATGGACATGGTCTATTCCATTGTTTTATACAATCCGAACAATACGAATGTTGGCATTCATATGGAATTACCATGTTGTTTTTATCATCTAAACAAACTGAACAGAATGTTTCATTTATCTCTTCCTTGTCAATCATGTGGTCATAAACATCTGGAGTATTACCCATATTGAAATTCTTTCTTCTTTTGAAAAAAGGAAATGGTGGTTTTGTATTCAATTTTTTAATGAATGTCTCATCAACTAACTATTTATAAATTATACTCTTCAGGCACTCGAACCACGTAATCACGAGCAATTTCGTCTTTTAACTGATTAAAAGCAATAGTAAAATTAAAATTATTGTCTTTAAAATCAACTAATCGTCCGTCATGATAGCGAAATTTAAATTTCACTTTTTTTATTCTGTCAATAGGTGGGTGGTATTGAGAAACGTTTTGTAAAAAATGGTTTCTTGAATCAAATATTTGATGGGATTGCCCACCGACAGTTATAGGAATTTTAGCAAAGGCCGACTTCACCTTACCACTATAATCATTATTATACATATTATTTGTTCGTTCGACGTATGGTACTAACTCATCAATCGTATTAAATTTGTCAAACTCCATATATATGGCACTATCACCAAACAATGATACTGTTTTAGGAGCAATTATATAATAAGCATATGCTTGTTGAGTAGATATTACATGATCAGGACTTAACCATACATTGCTTGAATCATAGTTAAACAATACATTACCACTTGTTTCAATACCAATATATTCCTTCTTTTCAAAACCTAGGTGGGGTGGAAGACCCCAGTTAGTGTATTGTTCCCATACATTATCTGGTTGTCTATCTCCAATTATGGCACTACACGAAACATCATACTCTATTCTATCTTGAAATGGTAGAACAAAGCCATCGAACGTGTTCCCAAAATACATTTGTTGACTGACTTTGTTATACCGAACTTTGAAATGTTTATAAGTAGCTCCGACTATTTCTGAATCATTTACTAAAAAATCTTGAACTGCTTTATTCATCAAATTTTGTAATTCATTCGCCATTTCATCAGGACTGTAATAGCCTTCTTCTATGGTAACTGAATAATAATTATTAATATTACCAGCTAAAGCAGCATATATAGACGTTTGAATACGTTTTCTCGGTCGCAAATAGAAATTCATTTTCGTATTTTGTTGATTATTACTAAATACATATTGATTTGAAGGTAATTGAATTTCAACCAATCTCATAGATTGTACATTTGTAAGAGATTCAGGTAATTCTACTTCAAAATGGTTTGCATTTGGCCAATGACTAATATCTCTGTCTTCGGTATGAATTGTCACTAATTTACGATCTAATACATAAGTATTTTGCCTTCTTATTAATTGATGTTCATTATTAACATTAAACTGAGGATATAGACTCATATAAGATTTAATGAGAAATAATTTAAGTAAATAATCACCTATTTAGAAATTATATTGTATATTGTATATTGTATATTGTATATTGTATTATTCATTGTTT
>Ga0257127_1001892_pt1 | contig 13892 bp, 9 predicted proteins | sample SI060_135mmetaG_FD_190152 | JGI IMG/M metagenome (GOLD analysis project Ga0257127, IMG submission 190152) | Marine microbial communities from Saanich Inlet, British Columbia, Canada - SI060_135m | ecosystem: Environmental > Aquatic > Marine > Inlet | place: Canada: British Columbia | collected... | reverse complement strand
AAACGGCGAACGCCAGTAGTCAAAAATTTGACTACCCTGATAATGCCGACCAATGCCCCATTCCAGCTCGTAACCTTTTTTATCCAGAATTTCATGCCCCATGAAAACATCATCAATATCTACCATCTCATAGGAAACATGGTTCAAGCCGGATTTACCATTAGACTGGGTCGCCGCGGGCAGGAAAAAGAGACTATGATGGTCTGCCAGCTTCGCCCCGCGATCACAGCGTGAGAAAACGCCTAAAAGTGGTCCGCCTTCGCCACCCGGCTTTAAAAGGTCGCTGGCGATAATGCCTAGGTGCTGGTTATACCACTCAAGACTTGCTTCTAGGTCGGTAACGTTCAAGCCACAATGAGCGAATCGCTTGATCCGCGGGTAAGCCCCCTTTGAAAATCGCTTAGGTTGATTAATTCGGCGAAAGTTTTCGCGTTCAATTCCGCCGACATTCAGCTCCGTTGCGTTCAAATCAGATTCCAGTTCTCGGTTTTTGATACCAAACACAACCTGAACACCGATACCATCAGGGTCGGTAGCAGACGTAACGTACCCACCACCGGGGGATGTCATTTCTTCAATATTGCCAAAGGCATCAGTTCTAGCAAGCTTCTCCATATCTTCCATCGAGCAAGCATAGAAGGCATTCCCCAGAAATTTCTGGTCACCAAGTTTCGATACATGGACGAAAGCCTGAGGACCATCGCCGCGCATGTACAAAGTATCGTCAGTGCGCGCTACGCGGGTCAATCCGAAATCAATCAGAAATTTTTCCTGCAGATCAAGGTCGGGGACCTGCAAGGTTGGAAACGCCATATCATCTACTTTAATCACTGGGCTCATTTTTCTCTCCGCTTTGGATAGGATAACTTCATTATCTTGTTGACTATCTTTTCTGTTTTTCGCTAACGGTCTTTCACTGTCGCACCTGACTTCGACACGATCTTAAAGGCACTACCCTTCATTCATAGGCCTGCCTATCTGCTCGGCATAGAGCGCGGCCACAGCCGGCTCTGTCTCTTTTAGTGCGCGCAAACGATGACTGCCATGCAATACGATTGGATGCTCATGCGCCATGATTGCTTGCTGATAACTCGGCCTGGCAATACAAGCCAGCCACCATGCATGGCATGCAGGCCTATTGTTCGGTGTCACAAACAGTTCCAAGCTCTCTGCCTGACGAAGCCGCTCGAATATCACGCACCAAGAAACATCAGCCAATGTGAACTGCTGACCTAATACCCACGTTCCCGACTCAGAAGTCAGCTGCCTCTCAAATTCATCCAAGTGGCGATGCATATTGTTAGATGACGCTAGTAATGCATTCTTCATCAGTTCCACTTTATTGAAGACATCAAGTCCGAAAAACTTCATGGCACAAAACATCGCGGGGCGTCGTTTATCAAAGTGACGAAGAAATCCTTCGGCGATACGATAATAGGGAATTTTCTCAATCATCGTAGTGAACAGTGGGAGCGTCTGGCCAGGTACCGCATTACCAGCACTCAGGTGCGTGTTTTCCAATGGGTTGTCAGTAAGCGAGCTGAGATCGATCCAGCGGTCCATGGTGGCGCGCTTCTGCGCATCGTCCGGCAGCAACGTCTTCACGTCTGCTTCAGTCTGGCTCGCAGCGTATCGTATCTGCTCATGCGACTCATAGACCGGATGACCGTTGTGTACCAGCACTGGTACGGTGCATCCCGGGTTAATACGCTTGAAATCTCGCCGGACATTTTCATAAAAACCTGTCTCTATAAGATCGACATGATGGTTTTTATAAGGAATGGCAAGTTCACTCAAGCATAACCGCACCTTCATTGAACAGAGCGAGAACGCATTATGGTAGAGCTCAAAAGGTTGCTCAAAAGAAAAACTGATTTCTTTGCATAACCCAGCCTGTGTTGCTTTTTCCGGTGGTCTCATAGCCTTTCTTATCGCCTGCTTTCGACCCTAAATCGCGCAGCGCGCGTTATGTGAATCTCACCATTCGGGTCACTATTACGCTCATAATAGACACTTGACTAAAATTGTCTAGACAAGCGTCTAGTTTTTTACCAGAATCGTCCTATCAATCAGCAGACTCGGAGAACCTGCCATTTACGATGCAATCATTGCCGGATACGGCCCCACAGGTGCTGTTGCTGCGAATCTGCTTGGCGCAGCTGGCCTCAAGGTGTTGATCGTTGATCCCAGCTCAGAAATCTATGACATCCCTCGTGCCGTTCATTTCGATGGTGAAGTGATGCGTATTTTTCAAGCCATGGGACTGGCAGATGCTGTGAGCAGACTATCTGCACCGGGCAAAAAAATCAGCTTCACCAACGGCAAAAATTGGACACTCTTCGAACAGGACCTGAGTGTCGTGCCACGACACAATGGTTGGTTTAACAACCAGTTTTTCAACCAGCCACGCCTTGAGGCATGCCTGCGTGAAGGTGTCTCTCGCTACCCCGATGTCGCGTTTCGTTCCGGCTGGGCACTCTCTTCGCTAGATCAGGTTGCCGATAAAGTCAGGGTGCAGATCACTTATACCGGCACAGACCAAACATCTATCGAGACCGAGCAAACCGAACTTGTTAGCGCCCGTTATTTGCTGGCATGTGATGGTGCGAGCAGTTTAGTTCGAACGTTACTGGCAATTCCACAGGAGGACCTGCACTGCGACGAGCCCTGGCTGGTCTGTGACCTCATGCTTGATGGAGAGGAAGAATTTAATCGCTCTGGCTTGCAAATTTGCGACCCTGCCCGTCCCACTACCCTCATTCCCTGCGAGGGAAATCACATTCGCTGGGAATTCATGCTGAACGCCGAGAACGAGATTGAAGGAGTAGAAGAGGAGGCCGCCGTGCGGGCAATGATGGCACCACACTTGTGGCGTCTATCGCCAAAGTTGACCGCAGAGGATGGTGAATTGGTGCGGGCAAAAGTCTACAAATTCCATGCTCTGATCGCTGAAACCTTCCAGCAGGGCCAGGTATTTCTGCTGGGAGACGCAGCCCATCAGACACCTCCATTCCTAGGCCAGGGCCTTTGTGCAGGGGTTCGCGACGCATACAACCTGTGCTGGAAACTCGCTGGTGTGATAGAGGGCAATCATCCTGCCAGCATTCTGGAAACGTACACATCAGAGCGCCGACCTCATGTAAACGAAGTCATCACCACAGCCGTGGCCCATGGCGCAATCATTCAAGCGAGAAACCCGTTAAAAGCAACTGTGCGTGACTGCTACCTAATGCTCGGGCGCGCCTTCCCCTTTTTGGTAAGTTTTCTTAAGTTTGGCGAGGGTTGGAACCTCGGCCCCGGCCTGTTCGGTATCGAAGGCGCGCCGTCTCCCGGTGGTGCCGTGGGCGAGCCTCTGCCGCAAGGGCGTGTTCAGCAACGTCAAGATGGGCAGCCTACTAACACACTCTGGTCAGACGAATTATTAGGAACCGGGTATACCCTAATCGGCTTTGACGTCGACCCGGCAAGCCTACTTACCAAGAACAGAAATTATGATGGGCTGAGTACACTCCACATCGGACCTGAAGCAAGCCTCCAAGAAATTGAAGGTGAGTTGATGAACTGGGCAACCGAACATGCCGTTGGTTTGGCCTTGGTGAGACCAGACCGCCAGGTTTTCGGCATCTGTCGCAAAGGGCCTGATCTGGCACCTCAGCTCGAACAACTGATCGATCGCTTGTATCGACAACTTGAACAACATTCTTAATTTACAAACTCGAGAGGCAATCATGGGATTCAAACTAGCAAGTACCGGTGGCAAAGGTGTTCTGGTAGCTGGAGATGATTATTTTGATGTACATGCAGCATCTGCCGGAGAATTACCAGCGGATCCCATGTTGTTGTTAGAACAAACAAAAGCACTGACCTTGCTTTCCTCTCAACTGGGTAGCATCGAACCCACCGGTCAGCTTGACGATGTTATACTCGACGCTCCCATACCAAGGCCCCGCAATTCCTTCGCCATTGGCTTAAACTATCGAAATCATGCAGTGGAAGCCGGACTGCCGATCCCACCTGCGCCTATGGTCTTTACCAAATATCCATCTTGTATTACTGGACCCACTGCCAATATTGAAATGCGCAGTGATTATGTAGACTTCGAGGGAGAGCTGGTTGCTGTCATCGGTAAAACAGCCAAAAACGTCGCCTTAGAAGATGCGTTAGATTACATTGCAGGTTTATGCATCGGACAAGACATTTCCGATCGACCAGCGCAGTTCACCTCCGCGCCGCCTCAATTCAACCTCGGAAAATCTTTCGACACCTACGGGCCCATAGGTCCAGCGTTGATTTCCATGGATGAAATAGACCCTGACGACCCAATGATGTTGACGACCGAGGTCAACGGCGAAATTCGCCAGCATGAAAGCACTAGAGATCTGATATTCGATATCCCCTATCTGGTTGCCTACTTGTCTCAAATCTTGACCCTTCACCCGGGCGATCTGATCTTTACCGGCACACCTGGCGGCGTGGGCGTTGTCGAGGGCCGATTCTTAAAAGACGGTGACATCATCAGAACCGCTATTGAAGGGCTGGGAATGATCGAGAATCGCTGCGTCCGGATCACCGATCACTCAAGAGCAACCGAAATCCCGGACGCCTTGAAGGCTGCGATGGCCAACGCCCAGGCCAAATAGTCGTGGCCCGTCGAAATTCAGCTCGGCGCCAAAAGAGATAAAGACGAAAAGTAAATAAAGGAGCTCGTGAGGTGACGAAGTTACTGGTTATTATGATTGCATGCATCGGCAGTATTTCGATAGCTGCGCAAGCTGCTGGAAAGCCTCATATCCTTATTATTCTGGCAGATGATCTTGGTTGGAATGACGTAGGTTATCACGGCAGCCCCATACAGACGCCCAACATTGACCGCATCGCTTCAGAAGGCATTGAGCTGGATCGATTCTATGTACAGCCCACATGCAGTCCCACTCGGGCAGGGTTAATGACCGGCAAACTACCACAGCGATTTGGTATTTATCGCCCGCTGAATAAGACCACCGAACGAAGCGTACCCCTAGAGGAACAACTTCTACCCGAATATCTGGCTGATCAGGGTTATCAATCATTTATGGTTGGAAAATGGCATCTGGGTCATCACAGACGAGCAATGCTACCGAATCAGCGTGGATTCGAGCACTTCTATGGTTCGTTGACTGGCGGCATTGGCTACTGGAACAAGGTTCATGGTGGTGGCTACGACTGGCAGAGAAATGGCAAAACAGCAAGAGAGGACGGCTATGTCACGCATCTACTGGTTGAGGAGATACGCACCCTGATTGAAGGTAGAGATAAACAGCGCCCCAACTTTATGTATGCCGCTTTTCAAGCGCCTCATCTGCCTAATGAGGCACCGCAAGCCACCATCGACAAATACGCCGATTTGTTAAATAACCATCCGAGCCCAGCGAGACATATTCATGCGGCCATGGTGGACGAACTGGATCAGGCTATCGGTATCGTACTCAGTATTTACAAAGAACAGGGCATGCTGGACAACACACTGGTGTTATTCATGAGTGACAATGGGGGCTTGATACTGCCTGGCCCCGAAGAAACTCATACCCTAATTCAAAAGATCGGTATCACCGCGGATGAATGGTTCGACCGCCCGGTTCCCATACCTGGCTTGGAGTTTATTGCTGCGAATGCCCTTGACGGTGGTAGCGATAATACTCCGCTACTCGGTGGTAAGGGAATGGCTACAGAGGGCGGTGTCCGCGTTCCTGCAGCGATTTGGTGGCCAAGTAACCTAAAAAAAAGGCATCACACCCAACCAATGACAATCACTGATGTACTTCCTACCCTGCTCGACGCTATTGGTGCCAGTGACGCCATTCCAGATGATCTAGATGGACGCAGCCAATTAGAAGCACTGAATGGTCGTGTCAGCGAGCATCCGGACTACGCAGTATCAGGTCTCTTCAGTGGACAAGCGATCTATCGTTGGCCCTGGAAACTGATAGACACCGAGTCACCGCAACTCTTTAACATACTGGAAGATCCACTGGAGCAAACTGACCTTGCCGCCAATGAATCAGAACGAGTGACAAGAATGCGGGAACGACAATCTGCATGGGGCTTTGCCGAAGACCCAGCGATACCGGTTTTCGATGTACTGCTTGATCCCGACACCTTTGGTGGTGAGGAAGACGGAAGATTGCCCTGGTCCGAGATCACACTTGATTAGATCAAGAAGCCAGTTATCCTCCCCTGACTTAAAAGCTCATCACAACATGCTAGGCGCTAAGATCAGCTTGCACCTCGTTAATCATGACGCTTGCCTTCATAGTTTTGTTAGCGACAATAGTTTTGTTAGCGACAATAGTTTTGTTAGCGACCTGAGTTTCTGATTCCTGTTTCTTCGCACGCGAATAATCCATCCATTTTCTAGGCGATGTTCTTGAAACATTTTCAGCCATTACTGATAACCTTAAGACTGAGCGACCAACGCACAATCAGAAAGAGAGCCAACTAATGAAATTGAAGGTTTATCTGTCCGGTGAAATTCACACAGACTGGAGAGAGCAAATTATACAGGGTTGTAAAGACAATGATTTAGCTGTTGAATTCTATTCGGCGGTTACAGACCATGAGGCGAGTGATGCCGCCGGGGACATGCTGGGGGCCGAAGATAATTCATTTTGGCGTGATCACAAATCAGCGAAGGTCAATGCAGTCAGAACAAAAACACTGATCGAAAAAAGTGACATTGCGATTATTCGTTTTGGCGAAAAATTCAAACAGTGGAACGCAGCTTTTGATGCCGGTTACTGCGCAGCACTTGGTAAACCCTATATTACCCTTCATGGAGAAGACCTGATCCACCCGCTGAAAGAAGTTGATGCTGTTGCCCAAGCCTGGGCTACATCACCGGGACAGATTGTCGAGATATTGAAATACGCCGGACGCGGTTAACCGCTTGGCCATTCATGTGACTAATTTGCCAGATTCAACGGTGACTTGCTCAAAGTGTCGAGCAAGTTGCTGCAAACTCGAAGTCCTGTTAATCACTGAAACCGGCGTCCCTGAACAGCACATTTTGCGTGATGCGTATGGCGGTGAAACCATGTTACGACTCGATGATGGATGGTGCTCAGCACTCAATCGTGAGAGCTTTCTTTGCACCATATACGACAACAGACCGCTTATTTGTCGCGAATTCGAAATGGGCGCGTTCGATTGCATCAAGACCCGTGCAGAGGATGCGTAGTGGGTTTTGAATTAAACATCGAACCAGGCAGAGTCAAAGATGCGAGGGCGCTGAGCGCTATCGCTCAGTCGACGTTCAAATTGGCGTGCCCAACTAACTCTGACAAATCAGAAATCGCAAAATATATTGACGAGAACCTCGGCGAGCCACAATTTAAACAACTGCTGTTAAGCGAAGAAACGCCAGTATTTTGCGCATCGACTAACTCAAGCATTGTCGGTTTTCTTATCCTGAGGCTTTCGAGCCAGTGCCTTGCCAAGCCAACACTCGCGCGTACCACTCAACTGGAAAGGCTTTATGTTTCGCCTGACTTTCACGGTACCGGGGCTTCAGATCTGTTGATGAGAGCTGCATTTGATATCTGTCAAAAACGTCATCGAACTGGAATATGGCTAAGTGTTTTCAGTGGCAACTTACGCGCTATCAGATTTTACGCCAGATCTGGTTTTGCCAAAGTGGGTTCGACATATTTCGAAATGGGCAACGAGATGCACTTGGATGATGTGATGTTGGCTACTCGTCTAACCAAGCAGGAATGACAGACCGCTTCGCCGAGCGAAACGATCAATCAAACGTGTTGACAAACTTCGACCAGCAGCGAGTTAGTAAGTACATACACTCGCTTATACCCATTGAAAATATCACTTACTCAACTATTTAGACACCGATTGCGTCCAAATACCGGCTCCGAGACTGCTCCTCGGTGAAGTCGCCAACGCATTGTTCATACACAGTGTGGACCCGATCGATCTCCAGCAATAAGACCAATGGAACATGACGGCTTTTATGCGCAGTTCGGACGATGCTGTTAACAAAAAACAAAATCCGTCGGGTCAGTTCACGAGGCGGGTTCGCCAGTTTCTAAAAGTAGTGAATAAATGGAATGTATTAGTATCCAAATATTCCATATTTTTGTTTCTTGCTGGTTGATAAGTTTCGCCCTCTGCAAGTAGGCGGCCAAACGCTGGCTACTTTTTCACACACGTTGTCCATCGACGAAACGTCTACAACCTCAAACACCTAGTTTGAAATCAGCAAAGAGGAACTTCAATGTCCGCATATCTAGATGCCATCAAAGAATTTGCACAACTAAAAAAAGGCAACCCTACATGGGGAGGCATTAACGCCGAGTACGCTGTCCGTATGGATAGACAAAACCGATTTAAGACGGGTCTGGAAATCGCACAATACACTGCGGACATCATGCACAAGGACATGAAGGACTACGACCTCGATTCTTCGCGCTATACTCAGTCGCTTGGCTGCTGGCACGGTTTTACAGCACAGCAATTAGCCATGTCTGTTAAGAAACACCAAGGCACCATGGACAAAAGCTATATTTACTTGAGTGGGTGGATGGTCGCAGCACTGCGTTCACAATTTGGTCCTTTACCTGACCAGAGCATGCATGAAAAGACATCGGTGCCAAGTCTGATTGAAGAAATTTATACCTTCTTAAAGCAGGCCGATGCACGCGAGTTGCGCCACATATTTGTCGCGCTAGATGAAGCCCGTGAAGCTGGCCAAGATATTGCGCCAATCCTTGACCAGATCGACAACTTTGAAACACACGTGGTACCCATCATTGCTGATATCGATGCCGGTTTCGGTAACGAAGAGGCAACTTACCTTCTTGCGAAAAAGATGATCGAGGCAGGTGCCTGTGCTATCCAAGTTGAGAATCAGGTTTCAGATGCGAAGCAATGTGGACACCAGGCCGGTAAAGTGACTGTCCCGCACGAGGACTTCCTTTCTAAAATTAATGCAATTCGTTACGCGTTTCTCGAACTCGGTATCGACAACGGCATTATCGTTGCCCGCACAGATTCACTCGGCGCCAGTCTCACGCAAAAAGTGCCCGTTTCTAAGGAGATAGGCGATCTTGCTAGCCAGTACAACGATTTTCTCGAAACTAAGGAGGTCAACGATCTCAGCGAGCTAAAGGAAAATGACATTACGATTCACCAGAAAGGTAAGCTAGTTAAGCCTGTTCGACTCGACAACGGGCTTTATTCTTTCAAGGAAAACACGGGGTTTGACCGTGTCGTTCTCGACTGCGTTACCAGCCTGAACCATGGTGCTGACTTGCTATGGATCGAGACAGAGAAACCCAACGTCGCACAGATAGCGGGCATGGTTGATGCGGTACGCGAGCATATCCCGAATGCGAAACTTGTTTACAACAACTCACCTTCATTCAACTGGACGCTGTCTTTTAGGGAACAGGTTTACGGCGAATGGGTTGCGGCAGGAAAGGACGTTTCTGAATATCCAAACCCTGAGAGCGATCCAAAGGGTTTAATGGACGTAAAATTCGACGATTCCGAACTTGCCGTCACTGCAGATGCTCTAGTTCAACAATTTCAGAAGGACGCGTCAGCGCATGCCGGTATTTTCCACCATCTGATTACGTTACCAACCTATCACGAAACAGCGTTGGGTACCGATATCCTATCCGAAGGTTACTTCGGCGACCTTGGCATGTTGGCTTACGTGCGTGATATTCAGCGCCAGGAAATTAGACGTGACATGTCGTCCGTGAAGCACCAAGACCTCGCAGGTTCTAACATCGGAGACGATCATAAGGAATACTTCTCAGGGGACAACGCTCTCTTAGCGGGTGGTAAAGACAACACAATGAATCAGTTCTAAATATTTTTCTGTTTTCCCCTAAAGGCGCTTTCCTCTCGGATAGCGCCTTTTTTTTGGCTTTTATTCGATGCGCACAAGGCACTGATGTCGCAGTCGAAAAAACTTGCTGCCAGAACCATCAAATTAAGATCTACAGACACGCAAGGGTAACTCTGGCAAACCGCACAGACCACTTTACGACGAAGGATGTGCCCATCCTGATTTTGGTGGGTCCAGGCAGATTCAATCACGAAAGCCTTCTTTAACCACAGGAGGCTTTGATATGCTTTTAATACTCTGACTGGAAGATAGCAGAACAGATGCTGCAAGGATGGATGGCGACCTGCAACACGAGCGCAGTTGCCTAAGAAGAGTTTTCACGGATCAGGTGAGCATTCTGCTAACAACCTTACTCGTGGGCGGGACAACCTTTTTTTGGTCGCAAAGTCTGATACCGGCGCTTGAACAAAAAGCTCGGATGACTGAGTGAAATAATATTACTTCGGTCGATTACGACATTGCCTATTCTACCCAAGTAAGTCAGCCTATCGCTTAAAGACGAGGAGCAAAGCTCACGCTAACCTTCCATAAAACTTCTTAATTGTTCAGATCTTGCTGGGTGACGCAGCTTTCGCAGCGCTTTCGCTTCGATCTGACGGATCCTTTCTCTCGTGACAGAGAACTGACGTCCGACCTCTTCGAGCGTGTGATCAGTATTCATATCAATACCGAAACGCATCCTTAATACTTTTGCTTCACGCTCGGTGAGTGCAGTCAACACATCTGTTGTTGTCTCTTTCAAGCCTGCACCTGTTGCATGGTCAACCGGCGACTCAACCGATGTATCGCTAACAAGATTCCACATCGTCGAATCATCATCATCTCCGACAGGCGTCTCCAGAGAGATTGGTTGCTTGGCCACATCCAGTGCCTTTAACACTTTGTCTTCCGGAAGCTCCATTTTCTCACTGAGCTCCTCAATTGTTGGCGCTCTTCCATGTTCCTGCACTAGCTGCCGGGTCAGTCGATTCAGCTTGTTCACCGTTTCCATCATGTGAACAGGCACTCGAATCGTTCTTGCCAAATCAGAGATTGAACGGGTAATCGCTTGGCGAATCCACCATGTTGCGTAGGTTGAGAACTTGAATCCCCTTCGATACTCAAATTTATCAACAGCCTTCATCAAGCCGATATTTCCTTCCTGAATCAAATCAAGAAAATGCAGGCCACGATTGGTATATTTTTTCGCGATTGAAATAACCAGACGTAAATTAGCCTCGATCATATCTTTCTTAGCTGCGCGAGTTTTACCTACCGCGACAAAAAGACGTCGGTTAATCTCTTTGATTTCTACGACATCCATTCCGGTTCGCTGAGAAATTCGGCTAACGGTCTTTAGCGCATGACGAAGTGCCACGCGGTTTCTAGCGAGATTTTCGGACCAAGGTTCATCAGCGCTTATCTGTTCATCTAACCACTCGACGTTCGTCTGATTATTCAGATAGATTTCCAGAAATTTGTCCTTCGGCATGCCCGACTTGCGAACGCACAGCTCTCGAATTGCTTTTTCCTGCTTCCTAATTGTGGTCATGTCGTCGCGCACACGATCGAGCAGAGGCTCCATACGGGTTGGCACCAGTTTGAGCGAACAAAACGCTTCGCCAAGATCATCGAGCGCCTTGACAGTTTTACTGTCACTACGGGATTGCGTCTCTAGCAGCTTAGTGAGTTTTTTCTGGGCGGATTTAATCGCACGGAAACGTGAGTGAACAAGTACTTCGTCTAGCCCTTTCTTCTCTTCATTTTCATCAGCCTGGTAGTTGCCGCTAGACTTCGCCTCAGCAACCTTTGACATGTCCGGAATACTGTCTTCTGGATCCAGAAAGCCAGTGATTAGGACACCCAGATCACCTTCTTCTTCGACAATCGTATCGTAGGTTCGAACAACCCCGGCTGCGATATCGGGATAACGCGCCATGATCGCCATACTTTCACGGATGCCTTCTTCGATACGTTTGGCAATAACTATTTCACCCTCGCGCGTCAGCAAGGGCACCGTACCCATTTCGCGCATATACATACGCACTGGGTCGATGGTTCGGCCCACCATTGATTCTGCAGTGCCAATCGTGGCGGAGTCAGGGTTGGGCTCCTCGCTCGTCATCTCCGTTAGGCTATTATTCTCCGGGGCATGTTCATACACATTGATATTCATCTCACTGAACATGTGCACAACGCTCTCGAATTCATCGGACTGAATGATGTTGTCCGGCAAGACCTCTAGCAATTGGTCATAGGTCAGGAATCCCTGCTCTTTACCCTTGTCTATCAACACCTTGATACGCGATTGTTCCGCCGTTTCCTCGCCTTCTTCACCCTCAACGCCTTGCTGGCCAGCTTGCGTCAGAGAGTCAGAGTCAGAAATAACGTCGTCGAGATTCTGCGATGCATCTTCAAGCGTGTCATCGTCAAGGATTGACTCAAAATCACCTTCTCGTACATTACTGGTCATAGAACTAACTCTCCATCAGAGTCATCGGGGCTTTTAAAGATCGATAAAACGGTGCCTGTCGATGAGAGCCGCGCTCTTAAAGACAAGTACTTTAGTATTTGTATACCTAACGGTGCTCTCGTATATGGGGGCTTGGGTAGCTGATTTAAAGTCTTCGAGGTCATTGACCCCATCATTGAGGGCCGCTTGCGCTGTGATAATTGGAACACCCGCAAGCACTCCAAAAACTTCACTACTACTTTTATCCCCAGCTTTTGCAATAAGCGCATTGACGGTAAGTGCGTTCTCTTTGAACGAAAAGACGATAATAATAGCTTATACGGCATGTTAACCCAGGTTGGATTATACCACTTGTCATTATCGGTGTGTCTTTTGACCATGTCTATCACTATTTCAGATTTCTCAACGTGCGCTTTGCTTTTCTAGTGCGAGGAACACGCTGTTTCTCTCAATATTGATACTGAAATATCTTTTACTTAAGACCCGCACGACATGAATATTATTCTCGACCAGATTCCGAAAAGAAAAGCTCGCCAGCGAAGAGACATTTCTTTTCTGAATTCAAAACCTTAGCGCTGATTCCTGAGACAAAGATTATCAGAATCGCAGAAACCTCCATTTTTCTCCTCTTTTAATCGCGAGTTTTTGTGCGTATATTTACAATCCTCGCTAGCTCAAGCTGTATGGATATACAGTATTCTCCTCGGCAGGATGGATGCGCATACAGCTTAGCTAGCTGAGACCAAAGTCTCGACGGTCTTTTTCCCCCTCCCCAACACCAACCCTTGAGCAGACACTTTCTCTGTCCGTGTCTTCTATTCTGCGGCCTGTCTGTTTGCGGCCTGTCTGTTTGCGGCCTATGCAGTCTTGATCAGCTTTTGCCAATCGAAATTTGGATCCCCGATAACATGGAAATATGGATTGAGCAGTTCATCTTTTTGGTTGTAACGAAGAGGTTCAAAATTCGCGTCAACAACCAAACCACCGGCCGCCTCAACAACCGCATGGGCAGCAGCCGTGTCCCATTCACAGGTAGGCGCCAATCTCGGATACAGGTCCGCTTGCCCTTCTGCTACTAAACAAAGCTTCAGAGAGCTACCCATGTTTCGGGTCTCAAGATCAGGATAGGCGTTATTGAGATTGCCCATGCAAACCTCCATCTCGTCGCTGCCATGCCTCCTACTCGCCACCACCGTCACTGGCTCAATACTCGCACCAGTATCGGGGCCGCCAAACCTGTCCATGGTGCGGGTCGCAATCTCTCGACGTTCCCCATTTTCTTCAACCCAGGCAATACGTTCACTCAACTCAGCCGGGCTGTATCCTGCGTACATTCTGTCAATGACTGGCACGTAGACGATGCCAAGTAGGGATCTCCCATTTTCAATCAGGGCAATATTTACCGTGAATTCACCGTTGCGGTTGATAAATTCCTTGGTACCGTCTAACGGGTCAACCAGAAAATAGCGTTGCCAGGTTCTACGTTGCTCAAAAGGGAGAACCTCCGATTCCTCGGAGAAGCAAGGTATGGCGGGA
>Ga0257127_1001889_pt1 | contig 13907 bp, 20 predicted proteins | sample SI060_135mmetaG_FD_190152 | JGI IMG/M metagenome (GOLD analysis project Ga0257127, IMG submission 190152) | Marine microbial communities from Saanich Inlet, British Columbia, Canada - SI060_135m | ecosystem: Environmental > Aquatic > Marine > Inlet | place: Canada: British Columbia | collected... | reverse complement strand
ATTACACCGACTAAAAAGAAAAATGAGACAAAATCCCATTAAAAATTAAAGTAGTGTAAAATCAATAGGCAACCTTTTCATTGCCGATCGTCTTACTTAACCCTGCTAATGTTTCACAGGTGAAAGACGCTTGTCGTTGAAACTCACTCGGTCTGGTTTGAGTAGTAAATTTACTCCTTATTATAATAAGGTTATTAAACTAAAAGTGGAAAAACCCACATATTTAAGAAATTATAAATTTGTAAACATAGAGGAAACTAGTGGAATTACATTATCAGATGCTTATTTACACGCAACCGAACCGTGATATATTGGTAAATGGTGGGAGAGAATACGGAGAAAAAATAATTAATAATTTATCTTCTTTTCAAACATATGGAAAGAATCGCGATAGTTTAACGAAAGAAACAACACTGTTAAGTGCTTACTTAAAATTCGGTAATATTTCGGTAAGAGAAGTTTACCATAAAATGAGTAGTAATTTAGGAAAAAATAGCGATTTAGTAAGACAATTAATATGGCGTGAATTTTACGCACAATTATTATATCATAATCCACAAGTTTTAATTAATTGGGAAGAAGGAGAAAAATATTTTGCTCGACATTTAACAGATTATGATCCAGCAAGTAATAATGGTAATTGGCAGTGGGTATCTTCATCTGGAGCCGATTCACAACCATATTTTCGTATATTTAACCCTTGGAGTCAGTCAGAAAAACATGATCCCAATGGTGAATACATTAAAAAATGGATACCAGAATTGGAAGATGTTCCTGCCAAATCATTACATAAATGGTATGACGAATATAAAAAATTTCAAAACATTAAATATCCGGAACCGGTCGTGGACTATGAACTACAAAGGAAGAAAGCGTTAGAAATGTATAAACGAGTGGTATAGTTTGTTTTAGACAAAATAGACGCTACAAAATTAATGTAGATAAAATATATATGGCAGAGTTAATAGAACCATTATCAAGTGAATTTCCAGATGATATGGAAAATATAGAACCAAATCTTGAGGATATGCATATAATGGAGGATATAAGCGGAAATGATTTTTTAGATATTAGTCAATCATTTAGTAATGGAGCTATTATGGATGATAGTATTGAAGATGATTCAATTATATATGGAAATGAAACAACTAATCCATTTGGAGATGAAACAACATTAGCAGATGAAACTAGAGATAGTGTAAATATATCACAATATTCACATGGTTCACAAGGATCATTACACGAGAGTGATTTACAAGGAGGGAATAAGAAATCTGTTAAAAAATCTGCAAAGAAAACTGCAAAGAAAAATATTAAAAGAAGCGCCAGAAAAGAACAAAATAAAACTGTCAAAAATAAAACAAGAAAGGCTAAAAAAACAAGAAAGGCTAAAAAAACAAGAAAGACTAAAAAAACAAGAAAGGCTAAAAAATAAGAAAGAATAAAAAACAAAGATAACAATGAAACAATGAAATAATAACAGTATACTAGTCAATTTTTGTTTTGGTTAATATTTTAATCATATTTAGGACACTTTTCGTGTCGTGTATATTTAGGTTAATAATCACATCATTAAATTGATTATTAACGTCTATTTCGGTGGTAAGTACATTTTTATCAATAAGTATTTTTAATACTGAAATATTGTTTTTTGGTACAGCAATGAATAGCGAACTACACACACTGTTTAATAGTTCTTCATAATCCCAATGATTTTGATATTCTTCATTATGTGATAAGTTTACGCGATAATATTCTTCGCCGTCCTCATGTGTAAATTCAGTTACCACTGTATCAGTAGTAATAGCCTTGTTCAGTTGTTTTATATTGTGTATATTCATGTTATTTAAATGAGAAAATGCAACATTCGACTTAAAATTACAATTTATGAATCGGTTATAAATTTTTTGATTTTTATAATCAGTGTAAACGATACTAATCTTCATGATTTCAGTATTAATTATTGTATTTAGTAATATAAACTATATATTTCATTTCATTTCAATTTTATTTATCATCTTTGATTTCAAAATAAAAACTATGTTAATTATATACAATAATTATGAAATCATGTTGTAAAATTAATAATAAAGTATCAAAGAAAACTATAAAATGTAAAAGAAAAGATGGAAAAATATATAGTTTACCAAGACGTTATAGTAAAAATAAATGTACTACTCGTAAAATAAAAGGATTTAGTGTGCGTAGTTCTTGTGCTCCATACAAATATTGCAAAAAAACTAATAGAATAAGTACACGTCGAATAAAAAAACAAAGTAAAAAAACACGAAAAACAAAAAAGGACGTTAAAAAATATACAAAAAAACAAAAAGGTGGTACAGAAAATAACGGCTGTACCCACGAACAACGTAATAGTTGCGAATGTAAAATTTCTTTTGTAAAGAAAAATGATCTAGATAAAGAAGAACAATGTGTAATATGTTTGAATAAATTAGTCGATTCTGCGGATTTTAATGATAACTCTTTAACTTATGAAGAAAAATTAAGAGGAAGTGTTGTATATCAAATTGGATGCGGTCATCAATTCCATGGATATTGTTTATACGATTATAGTAACACAGAAAATATAGTAAATGGAAAAGGACCATGTCCTATTTGTAGAAGAAGTTGTGTGACAGAAGATGATACGTTTGCTGTGGATGCATTTTCTGCTAGAGGACCTATGGGTTTACATGAAGGAAACCAATACGAGTCGCCAGAATATACAGGTGAAAACATGGAAACTTATACACAGCGTCAACCTCAACCGGAAACAAACACTAGAACATATCAAGACTATATGAATACCAATTTAAATGGTCTCAAAAATTTTATTCTCAGAAAGAAAAAAGGTGGAAGAGACAAACAGAGAAACGGTAAACGTAAACCGAGAGAAACCACTGAAGATAAGGATACATCTGAATATTCTAACTCTAACTCAGCCTCAGTAGAACAAGCTAGCTCAATAAAGCAGTTACCCCATAATTCAAATTATCCACCACCACCACCACCTAGATCAAAAAATCCTTAAAATAAGAAAATAACACACTTGTATTTCAAATATTCAGATGTGTAAATAATACAAATATTTCAAGGATAATGATTTGATAATTTCACAAACAAATTTATAGATGGTATAGATAGATATAATAATCCCTAGCCCATAATATATTTCTTCATTCTGTTGCAACTGTTTATAATTTTGAATTTCATTTAATAGATAAAGATTTTCAAAATGTCCGTTATTCAAATGAACTGCGTTATAATTTATGAGTGAATCGTATACATCTTCGCTAGTAACTAGACATTTATTCTTGTAGAAGAAGTTTATTTCGCCACACATTATTAAATAATATAATTGATTTTTAATGCTATTATTTAATAATAATATATTAATAAATATATAACTTCAATTATATTATAAGAAAAATGTCAAAAGAAAATACAGAACGTAACCAAAATAAGGGATATATAATCAGTGGATACAATGGAATTATGGATCTAGATTTAACAAATATACATGAAAAATTTCATAAAGAAATGATAGAATTACATATGCAAGAAATAAAAGAATATAAGAAAGAACAATCAGTATTAAAGCCAAAATTAACATACGAAAATGCAGTACATAGAGTATTGCAACAAATAGAGCGTGATGCAAAATTACAAAGTGAAAGACAACGCGCAAAAGAAAAAGAAAAAGAAAAAGAATATCTAAAGCGTATCGAATATTCAAAAAAAATACAATAAATATAGAATAGAAAATTTGTTATGCAATTATTTCTTATACAAATATAGATGGATCCTAGTTTTGGAATAGGGATTATTATATGTATTTCCTTGATATTTGATGTGTTATAATAAACATTCGAATAGAAGGAGCAAGTAAATAATCAATTGAAATAAAATTGAAGGCAAGTATGTATTAAATTCATATAAACAGTAAAAATTATTTATATGAAATGAAGAATTATATATTAATAGATGGGAGCTATTTTATTTTCTACAGAGTATTCGCACTACAATTATGGTGGAAAAATGCACGACGCGACGAACCGTTAGTAAATCCTATAGAAAACGAAGAATTTGTTGAAAAGTTTAAAGAAACGTTTAAAAGTAAAATAAAAGAAATACCAAAAAAACTAAAGTTAAAGGACGCAACCGTGATCGTAGGCAAAGACTGTTTTAGGAAAAATATATGGCGTATGAAGTTACATCCTCAATATAAGGAAGGTAGAAATGAAAAAAAAAATAAGGAGGTTAATATAGGAAATTTCTTTGCACTAACATATGCCGATAAATTATTCGAAAATGCAGGAGCAGAACATGTAATAGCATTGGATGAATTGGAGGCAGACGATTGTTTGGCTCTAACTGCAAAATATTTGACACATAAATATGAGGATTCAATGGTAACTATTATCACTAGCGACCATGACTATATTCAATTGGCAAATGATAGAATCAGTCTATATAATTTGAAATATAAATCGCTACTAGAGTCGAAATCATATTGTGGTGATCCCAAACAAGCATTATTCTATAAGATTATTTTAGGTGATAAAAGTGATAATATTAAACCGATATTTTCAAAATGTGGTATAAAAACAGCAGAAAAATATTATAAAGATGAAAAATTATTCCAAGAGAAACTTATGTTGGAAAATAAAATAGATATTTATGAAATTAACAAGAGGTTAATTGATTTTGATGAAATACCTTCTAATCTAGTAGAATTATTCTATAATAATATATTATCCATTTTATGAGAAATATGCAATTAGCCGTTAGAAAAATAATTATATAATAATTATATAATTATTTTTTCTATAAATTCAAATATATTCATTTTCGTTTTCTAATGACAACGAGATGGGCAAATCATTTCTCACGAAATAACACTGCCCTAATTTATTCCATTCAACTTGAATTGTTTTAATTTCAACACCGTCTATGTAAGCGTCGTATACCGCCTTTTTATATATTAAATCGATGTTAGATGTTTGAAACTGTTTTACATCATTGCGTTGCACTATAAAACATAGAATCGAGCGAACTTTGCCACTTTTTGCAATTTCTTGTAGCTCTTGTATATGCTTTAATGCGCGCGGACTTACAACATCTGTGTTGTTTTTTCTATAACCATCCGGAAAATACGCAATTTTTTCATTATACTGTTTTGTTTCGATCATATCATTGTATTTTTTTCGCTCTTTTTTGGGAACGTCAACATAGTCTGCTAATGGGACGTTTTTAATTTCTAAAACAAATGGTTTACCGTTTTCGTCTATCCCTGCAAAATCGAATCTTGAATTTAATATTTTCACTTCTCTTTGATAAGATTTTACATTAGTAAGATGTAATATTAGATTTTGTTTTAGTGCTTCTTCAGCAATAGTTTCTCCCAATTTAGGATTAATACCGACAATTATTTCACGTTCTTTTTCATTCATTATAGCTAGTTCTATGCGATGACTACATACCTGCTTTTTATTTTTACTATTATCTATTTTCGTCATTAATACTGTAGCATCTTTGTCGGCTAGACCACAACAACCAAGCGATGGTGAATGTCCTAGAATTTCAACATTGTTATCAATATTGATATCATCACAATTACTAGTATCAGTATGTATTACTACATCTGCAACATACGGAGTCTTACATATTTTAGACGGACGTTTTACGATTTCGCCAGTAAATACTGTATCGAAGTTGATAAGAATAGGGCCAGACATGATTACAATAGTGTTAACGACTAGATAATTTGGATATTGGATATGGATATTGATATGGATATTGATATTGATATGGATATTGATATTGATATTGATATTGATATTGATATGAATATTGTATTATAATTGAAAAATACCACTTACCGATAAAAGTATTCAATTTTATTTTATTTTTAGATTTACATCTTTTTTTGCGGTGCGTTTATAATGATCTATCTTTTCAATGTATGTAATATATATATTTTCAAAGTAATAAACTGTGCTAGCAATAATAAAACCTAAAATATATCCTGCAATAACTTGTACTAAATTATGACATCCTTTCATTACACGCGCGTACCCCATTAGTACAATAGGTACATTATAGAGCAATATTGTTATAAAATTGCAAGTTAAGACATTTCCGTTTGCATTATTTGTATCAAACAATGTAGTAACACATTTAAAATTATTATATTTACGAAGAAATAGTAAATTCATAAAAAAACTAACTACCGTAACGTGCCCCGAAGGAAACCCTGAATTATTATCTACTAGTCCTCCTTTGTTAAATAGATTGCAGTTGATTGCTCCAGTAGGTCGTTTAAATATAATAGGATACCACCCATATGTTATTTCTTTAATAAAATCTTGAAAAAATACACATAGGAATATTCCTATACACATCACAATATCAAAATTATATCCTGCATATAAATTTATATATAAAGAGAAGAGTGATAGTAAGTCATATATAGACTCTATTTTAACAATCATTTAATATTAAAATAGATATTTTATTTTAGTATTGAAACGTTAGTGAAATATTGCAAATAGTGATATTTAGTTTAGAGTGCTTTTATGAGGTTGCAAGCCAACTAATTTGTAATAATCACGCATAATATTTTTTTGCTGTTGTTGACAGTTTAATCTAGTCGAATCAATAAACGATAGTTGCTTTCCTTCATGTAATACAATATCGATATTAGCAGTTACTTGTGGTATTTTATTATTTTCAACATACATTAAATCATATTTTTGATTCCATATATAATTATTGATAGTATATTGTTTATCGTTTAAAAATAATGAATTATTCTTGTTAAAAAATAAATTGAGTATAAATTGAATATTATTGCGTATAACACCTAAATCATCGGCACGTTTAATAGATATAGGTTTTATATTATATTGGTCTTTGATAAATGATATAAATTGATTAAATCGACTTGGTGACAAAAATAATTTTTTCATATCGTCATCACTCATATTACTGCCAAATAATTTGGTTGTTAATTTAATAGTAGGTACAAATAAAATATTAGGAAATTCACTATATAGTTGTGGATTTGACATGGAAGGTGAATATACCATATTATCGATAATGCGACCTTTTATAGTATTAGCATTAAATACGATTGTCAACACATTATTCATATTATAATAATTATTATTTGAGCTCATAGTATCCATCTTATATTAAACGAATATAAAAGTCGAACAGATACTGTCTAAATTATCATAGATGCATTTGATAGTAGTTTAATAAATTCATATTTCGTTTATTTTCCTTTTGTTTTTTAGCATTTTCCAATGTTTCTATTGCTTTATTTATTTCTAGATCGCTAATAATACCATCTTTATTGGTGTCTATTTTCAAATGTTTATATTTATCGGATAATACACAAAATTTACTTTTACTATTTAATAAAAATTCAGATAATACAACAAACGAAGCAGTTAATAAAAATGCAACTATAATATCACGTGTACCCATCCATGCTATTGTAAATATAAGAACTTCTCTAGCAATATTATATCTAATATAGGACTCCATAGAATCACTAAATTTAATTTCAATAAATCTAGAACCTATATTAAGTATTATCATCATAACACCTGTAAAATATTTACTATTATTTAATGTATTTAACATATCAAAAAAACTCATATATATACTACTGTTAGAAAAATACTAATAACATAAATAATTATTAGTATTTTTTATTACACCTATTAAAAATATGTCATATTATGATTGATAAGAATTATATATCTTACTTAATCCCTATTGATTTTCCAAAACTGTTAAATTTATTATTAACATGATCTGTAATTGTATTGTGAAGCGAACGAATATTTCGCATATGTGGTCTAATGGATTGTCTAAAATAGCTAGTAAACCCTTCTTTCTGGCTATATGGCTTTGGAATAATTGACAGTTGATATATACATAATAACATTAGTAGTACTAGTAATGTAAACATATAATAAATGAAACTATTCATATAAATTATATGACTATTTTTTATTCTATTTCTATTTTTATTCTATTTCTATTTCTATTTTTATTCTATTTTTATTCTATTTTTATTCTATTTTTTTAATTGCTATATTACGGTCAACTGGTGTAGCATTAGAATCTTGTGATCTTAGATTTTCTTCATTAGTTAATTGTTCTGCGGAAGATACTATTTGAAATTTACAGTCTTCATCGCATGGATTGCATGATTCTCCGTCAAATTTTATATCAGGAAAACTCTCTTTAATTAATTCAGGGGTAATTTCTTTATTATCTTTCATTAATTTTCCGTCTTTGCAATTATCTATTTTAAATTTTGCAATTGCATCTTTAGCACTATTATCTTTACCGTCTTTATCATCTTCCTCATCTTTACTATCTTTATTGTCTTTACTATCTTTATTGTCTTCATTTATTTCCATATTTTTCATACCTTCAATGGTGTATTGTGTCAACAACATATATAACAATACTGCTAAAACTCCAAATAACATATGATAATGACTTGCAATCATAATTAATGCTAAAAAGACTATTTTTCCTAAAACACTATGTAATTTGAATAAATTATACATTCTTATATAATTAAAACATATTTTTTCAGTACATTATTTTAAAATAAAATCTATATTTTTTATAAGTAGTATGTCTTTAGCAATGTATGCATCAGAATTTAATAATGAAGAAAATAATGTAATTCAAAAAAAGAGAGAAGTTATAAGAAACAAGACTTTAAAGCGGCGCGATAATGTTAGATCAAGTGCAACTGTCGATGCTTTAATGAAAAAAATCCACGAAGACGACGAAGAAAACAGTAATTTAAGTGATTATCAACCATTAGGACCACCGAATTCAGCGGGAATCGAGCGGTTAGATAATGATAATGATAATGATATGGATAATGTTATGGAAAATGGCATGGAAGAACGCATGAAGCAACAACAAAATTTACCTACAAATAATTATAATCAATCTAATTTACAAGAAGGATTTACTCAATTGCCTAGTGAATATGCTAAACAATATTATCAACAATATGTTCCCTATTTTAATCAAGGTTCGGATGATCTAACGCCAAATGGTGTAAACAAAGATGAATTATTAACCAAATTAAATCAAATAATTTATTTATTAGAAGAACAACAAGATGAAAAAACAGGTCATGTTACCGAAGAATTAATATTATACTCGTTTTTAGGAGTATTTATCATATTCATTGTGGATTCTTTTGCAAGAGTTGGAAAATATGTCAGATAAAGAAAAATAGTAAGAAATACACATATAAGTTGTACCGATTTGTATATTTAGGAAAATAAAGATAATTCGTTGTTATCTTTATTTTTAAATGAATAATATTATCATATGGATAACAATAACAATAACAATAATATTACTATGGAGCAGGTAGAAAAAGATCAATCCGATATGTCTGATACAGTTCCTCAACAACAACAACAACACCAAGTCAATCTAGCTTCTATAGAGGTAAAAGATGAAAATATAGCATTAAACTTAATGGTTTCATTTCTTCAATTGGGACACAAGCGTGGTGCATATAGTTTAGAAGAATCTTCAAAAATATGGGAGTGTGTTAAAATGTTTGTAAAAGCAGAATAATTACACAACCTTGTTATAACATTCAATTATATACGTGTTGATAAACTTTGAAAATAAATTATACGATAATATGAGTTGTTATCGTATAATTAAACCTACCCAGATATAATTATCCAAATAGCCTTTATCTATACTGGTTTTTGGAAAATGTATAAATATTGATACTCTAATTGTGTCATTAATAAATCAACTTGTGCGTAATTAATAAATCCAACTTCTTTGCATTGATTTATGACCTTTTGTCTAGATGGTATCCACATTTTATGGACGTTTTGCCTAGTTTTATTAGAGCCAGTTGTTGTATCTTTAAATATTTCGGTGAATTGAACGAAGTCGTTAGGAAATACTTGAAAATTAGCCTTATACACGAAGTTGTTAAAAACAACTTTTGAATCTGTAATACGTTTTTTTGCAAATTTTTGTGGATTTACCATGACAAATGGTTTTCCGGCAGGAACAACCGGATCAAATTTATTTTTATCGACTAATTGTACTGCAAAAAACCCACCTGGTTTCAACCAATTATATATATTTTGCAATAAGGTTGACTTATCTTTGTAATAATAATAACTCATATTTAAACATAATATATGTGTAAATTGTTCCGGTGCGAAAATCATTGCTTTCATCGGGCTACCAACTTTAAAATTAATACTTGGATATTCTTCTTTAGCAAACTTAACCATTGATTTAGACTCATCTAAACCGGTTACTTTAATGTTTTCTTTTCTAAATTCCTCGGCAACATGACCGGTACCACTTCCTATTTGTAATATATTACTTTCATTCGTTGGTTTCGTTATATTTTGAATACTACCGACTTCGTATAAATTCACTATTTCTCTATAAAACAATTGATCGTATATATTCACATAAAAGTCATCGTACAAGTCAAATCCTTTTTTTTCGAGAAATTTCTCTCTTTGTTCCACAAAGCCTTCTTTAACTGGTGTTAATTTTTTGTAAATACATACTAAAATAAACATACATGCTAATACTAACAGTGCATTAAACCAAATAGGTTTTTTTATAAAATATTTTTCCATTCTCTTATATATTTTTGTAATTTCCATGGTATCCTTATATGTATATTTATGTTATTTTTTTTATAAGAAAAATTATATGGATGATTGCGAAATAAATGATATACGAAGTGATAAAGAATTCAAAAGTATAACATTTTCTAAATTTAAAAGAACTGATGCTAAAAAGGAATTACTAAATAGTTTGTTTAATGGTAAAATAGAATATGCTTTAAATTGGTCTGCAGAATTTATATGTTGTGGTTGTTATATTGAGTTATGGGATATTATACTAAATTTTGTTGGAAAACATATTCATTTAGGTAATCCTAAATTACCAATATATTTGGATATGAGATTTAATAATTTTAAAGATGTGATACAAACATATACCGGATATGAATTAAACATGAGAAATAATCAAAAAATAAGAAAGTTGTTTGCAGAAATAATAACAATATTATGTATTTCGAAAAAGAAGCATTCAATTGAAAGTATTAAGATAAAAAAACAAGAAGAATTTGATATAACAACAATGTCTTCTAAATTAAAAGCACCTAATATTGAATATGTATCAAGTATATTTAAAAAGGATGATCCAAAAGAGTTGTTTATAGCTGTTAATGAATTCGCATATCACTTATCCAAAGACGCATTAAATTCACTTGACGCATGTTATTGGTTTGAATGGATAAATGAATTTGAGAATTTATGTAAAAAAAAGAAGGAACAATGTATTTGTGAACGAAGAACTTTTGTAAAAGTGGATGAAAAATTTGCAAAAGATCCTATTTGGTTAATATGGGATGTTTTATTTTACACAGATAGTCTGAAAAATGATCCTATTACTACAAAAATACTAAAAAGTATTTTTGAACTATTTTCTATAAGATATACATCCGGATCAAAAAAGAAGCGCCGATATTTGATTTATTTTGCAATTTCTCTCATTACTGATACTTTTGAATCCAAAATAGATATAATACACAATAAATCTATAGTTGATAATGTAGTGAGCAAAATTAATCTAATATATAAGGAAATCAAAAAAAACGAGAAGGCCCCAGCCACAGATTATCTATTTAACGGTGTAGACCGAAGCAGTAGAGAGAAGACACTAGAAAAATTAGAAGCATTTAATAATATGAATACTATTGTTCGCAGCAATGATATGTAGAATTATACGCAATAAATATAGTACAACCTTGAATATTTATACTTTTTTGCCTGTTAAACTGTATGTAACATATGTAACTATGTAAAATAATACGCCACCCCATACCATATCTACGATTGCGGGTAGCCATTCATATTTACTAAATAATGCCATATTTGTAAAATCGTAAATACCATAAATACAGAACCCTAAAAGGAAGGCTTGTGAAGGTGATTCATTTTTCACGATAATAAATTTATAAAAAACTAGAATTAATAAAATGTAAACAATAATGGCACCATGTACGTTTAAATTCATTTTCTCTCCTTGTATATTTTTAATCATTGGATGAAATAATGAACTACCTAGTGTAGATAAATATATACTGTCTAATGCTAACATAGAAAACGCTGATATAATATAATCCATTTATAATTATATTATATTTTTATTTACACACAGTACGTGTATGTTTTATGCCATACAATAGAATCGAACTAATGTTTCACTCCCACAATTGGAGTTACTCGCAACCAGCTATGGCAATATATAGAGAGATAAAAAGAATTATCATATAAATTATTGATTATCTATTCTTGTTAGTTCGCAATTTAATTTTTATATAACAATTTTATATATATGGAAAGTATAAAAACTACCAAAACACCTATGGGTATAACATTAGATATTAATGCATCTCCAACATCATCAGGGGTATCCGGAACATCCATATCATCTATATCATCTACCGCCTCATCATCCAATTCAGCTAGCAGTGGATTTGGATTTTTTTCACCATCTGGAAAAATAGATTATATGAGAATAGGGTTAATATTAGTAATTCTATTATTTTTAGGAATTAACGTTTTTTCATATTTAGGTGATTTTTTACAATCATTAAAAGAACTAGTTGCACCTCTTTTAAAAAATGTATTAGAAAGCCTTGGGTATGTTGTCACTGAAGGTACAAAAGACATTACCGAAGTCACGGCTGAAGGGGCTAAATTAGGAATTGATGTAGCAGCTGGAACCATTGCAAGCGGTATTGATGTAATTCAAGGACAATTAGATATAGAATCTCCGAATCAAAGTAATTTATCACAACAAAATCAAATGAATAAAACGAGCAAGTTATCTTCATCATTAAACGATGCTTTAGCTAATGCTGAAGAAAATACACAGCCTTTACCAGATGACGCAACAAGTTCGACCCAACGTTTTGGTTCAAATAAATCAGGATACTGCTATATTGGAGAAGACCGAGGGTTTAGAAGCTGTATTCCTGTAACAGAAAACGATGTATGCATGTCTGGTGGTATTTTCCCTTCCAAAGATGTGTGTGTCAATCCTTCATTGAGAGAATAAATATATTCAAATGTAAAAAACATGTAAATATATTTATTACACGTTGTTATCAAAATATAATTACATGTATAGATACAGATACCTCTAGTAATAAGGCCATTTAGTATTTCCACCTCTATATGTACGTTGAATAGTAAACCGCGTAAGTGGTACATCAGGATCATTTTCAATTTTTATCAAAGGCCCTGGAACATCGTTTTGATTATTATACGCCCAGTTTTTTTGACCACGGTTACATAGTAAAGGACCAGTCGCACTATTTGATATTGGTAAATTTCTCGTATTGTTATTGGTATATTTTTGGTTTTGAACCGCATAGGTATGTTTTCTTTCATTTATTCCCCTAGCTAATCTAGAATAAATTTGTTTTTTTGAAAAGTTAGTACTATTATTTTTATATTTAAATATTTCTGCCTTTCTTCTTTCGTCTAATAAATTAGTTGTAACTTGCTTACCATTAATTATTCCACCTAGGGGAATACATTGTGAAGACGCTCTCGTCCATAAACGCGTCGGGTCAGGTCCAGACCCAGTATCACAAGCATCCTTTTTTATATTAGTATCGTCTTGCATATATAATAATAATCTATATAATTGTTATTATATTTACATATTTTTCTTTCTGATTGGGTATAATAATGACATATTTATTATTTAAGGATTGTATCCATCTTTATTACCCATAAAGAACCAACGCAATGATAAATATTGCGGCATACTATTTGTTA
>Ga0257127_1001882_pt1 | contig 13938 bp, 15 predicted proteins | sample SI060_135mmetaG_FD_190152 | JGI IMG/M metagenome (GOLD analysis project Ga0257127, IMG submission 190152) | Marine microbial communities from Saanich Inlet, British Columbia, Canada - SI060_135m | ecosystem: Environmental > Aquatic > Marine > Inlet | place: Canada: British Columbia | collected... | reverse complement strand
GAAATTAATTCTAACATTGGATACTCCTCTATTTTGTAGTGAATCAAATAATTCCTTTAGTTCATCCCAAGATTCAAGATGTGTTGTATCAAATGAATTTTCAATTTCTTTAATGCTACCTTTAATTTGTGAGAATTCTAAGATTTTTTCTAACTTGTTTTCATCATATCTATCTTTGAATTCATCAATAATTTTTTCTTTAGATTTTTTCTGAATTTTATCTACTGCTCGTAAAATATCTGCTACTAATTGTGAATCTGTTGAATCAAAGATTTTGTTAATGTATGATTCTACAAGATTTCTGTGGTTAATGTCAATTGTGATATTTTTCAGCAATAATGAATCAAATAATCTAGAAGTTAATTCAATAATTTCTGCTTCTGATTCCAAATTTGCTTTACCATAAATCTCAATATCCCACTGGTGAAAGTATCTGTAACGTCCTTTTTGAGGCTCATCATATCTAAACACTCCACCAAATGCTGAAAGTTTTGCAGGTAGTTTCATTGATTTTTGTGCAGTAGCGTACCTCGTTAGTCCCATTGTGAAATCAAATCGTAATGCTACTTCTCTATCGCCTTTATCTTTGAAATAGTAAATTTCATCTCTAATTGCAGGGCCTGATTTAGTTTCTAAAGTTAATAATAATTCAATTGGAGATGAATCCATAAATGAGAATCCATATAGATTTGAGAGTTGTTTAAAGTGATATCGGATATGCTCAATATTTGCATTCTCAGATTCTTCAAAATCTTTCATGCCTCGCGGTAACTCCATGGATATTGTGTTGAAAGGTTGGGATTTAGATATTTCTGTAGGGCATAATCTTAAGTAAATTTTGTGAGAATTGACAGTAGTGGTTCTCAAAGCTAGAATAATAGATCATGTCAATATGAAAGTCAAAGATTTGGATGCAAGTGTGAAATTTTACAAAAATCTTTTTGGCTTTGTAATAAAACAAGAAGAAAATGAAAATAAAATTGATGTTCCATCAAAAATTATCGGAAATGATTCAATCAAGCTGTGTCTATATGAAGTGCCAGACATGACACCAGAAGGTGGAATTGTTCACTTTGGATTTAATGTAGAGAATTTTGATGAAATCATTTCAAAGTGTAATGAATTAGGAGTAGAGATACTTTATGGGGGCGTAGTTAATTGGGAAAAATCAAAATCAGTATACATTATTGATCCCAGTGGTTATGAATTAGAGTTAGGAGAGATTGTAGGTGGCGGATTATGATTATTGGGGATTTTTTTGGGATTAAGAATTAGTTGTGAATGCTCAAAGTGTAGTTGTAAAGTAGAATTTCCTATAATTCATTCAGATGAATTATTAAATTTACTTCAACATGGGAGATTAAATGAGGAGCAAGCAAAATTCTTGAGAAGTAGAATAGACAGTAGAATTTGTAAGGAATGTTTTAGAGGTAAACATTTCAAATCCTAGAATTTTGGATTGTGATAACTATGCAAAACTAGGCAGTTTTTGAAAAAATAATTCTCTAAAAAGGAGATTCTGGCTAAACTGTTAAAATTCCTCGCTCAAGCATGTATTCTATACCTGAGAGAAATTCAACATCTGAAACTACTCCATCTGCCCACCAGGAAGCATTATTTTTAATCCAAGATGGAATTTTGGTGTTAATCTCACCATCATAAGATGCAGATATTGTTGGAACTTCTAAAATATTTTCTGAAATCAAATATTCAATTCCAGAGAGAAATTCAACATCTGAAACTACTCCATCTGCCCACCAATGTGCATTAATCTTTATCCAAGATGGAATTGATGACTGCTCTAAAATAACAAAATCATGAGAGTTACTTTGTTTATCTAATAATCCAGCTTCTTCAATAACATCTATTTCTTGAAATGTCAATTCACTCTTGTCAATCATTCCCACTTCATCAATTATTTTATCAAACTGTGTATTGGTATTTAGTAAAGGTTGATTTGTTGAAATATTCAACAAAGTTTGTTCTAATTTCATTTCTAATTCATATTTTTGATCTAATTCCATATCATTAATACTGTAAAGTATATCTTGTGCTCTCCAAATAAATGCACAACTATCATCAAGTAATACAAGTTTAGTTAATTCATCATTTGATTGCATTCCCAAATTATAATTTGTTTTAGACATTTCTAAAATATTGACAATTGTATTTAATTTGAAAAAGGAGTCATTTAGAGTGTCTGCTGGAATTAATGCTTGTTTTGTTTCATCTAATACTCTAAAAATTTCATTTGCTTGCATATCAAAAAAATCAATACCTACATCTGTTTTAGTACTTTTTAAAATATTCAAACTAAATTCTAATTTTTCATCTATATTTGAATTAGTTTTTAATTGCTTACTAATATCATCATATAACAAATCAATTGGATGTGATAAATGCACTATTGCTTGTTCTGAATTTCCAAGTTCAATATTTTTTTTTGCTGCTAAAATATGACCATTAATTTCTTCAATTGAATTTGCAAATTCTAATTGAGCATCATACGATAACTCGGCATTTGCAGCCCCCATTGATGTTAACATCATTATTGCAAATGTTCCAATTATTGCCACATGATAAGATGTTCTCATAATAATATCCCATTGGTGGAAATGACATATAAAATTTGATATAGTTCCAAAAGTGGGAATAAGAGAATGTTATGCCTATTTCAGGAATTAGAAACCTGTTCTTACCAATAGCTACCAATCATTACCAATGTATATATACTGGAGTAAGAACCTCTTACTATGAGCACTCAAACAAAGAATACACAAACAAACAATGTTTATTCAATGTACAAGCAAAATGTTCAAAAATACTTTGAAAATATTTCAAAAATCACCCCACAATATTTTCAAGCTATTACACAATTGCAAGAAGAAGGTATGAAAACCTGTGAGAAAACAATCAATGCAACAGTATCAGTACAACAAGAATTTGCAAAAAAAGCAGGCATCACAACTGAAGTTCCAGATGCTGCAAAAACTGCAATCATTGATACAAACAAGCAAATTGTTCAAGCAAGTACACTAAACAATCAATTGACAAAAACTACAATTGATACCACAGTACAAAATATCAAAACTTTTAGCGATAACATAAACGCATTTGCAGAATTGAATAAAAATATTATCCAATCTTGGATAAACCCATTCACACTAAAAAACTAGTGTGATTGATTTTTCTTTTTTTATTTTATCATATTCAAAACACTTTAGAATTATTATTTAATCTATTATTTTATGTCTGAAAAAGATAAACGGATAGAAGAATTACGAATGAAAACAGGTAGAAGCAAACGTTGTCTTGATTGCAAAAAACACAGATGTATAATTTCATCTTGCCAATGTGATTGTCATAAAGATTTTTCAGGGTCACAAAAACCAAAAGTTTTAAGGCAAAATACTTCAAAAAAAGAATACTAGATTTATCAATAAAAAATAAAAAAAGAAAAAATTAGTTTGCAGGAACTACAATACCTCTTTCAATCATTTTGAGTGCCGTATTTGATTTTAAACACATTGGTACTCCGTTTGATTCTTTGAGAACTAGACTAAATCCTTCACGACATTCAATTTCTGCAGCATCAATACCTGCATTCATTTGATTATGTGGAGAAATCCAAGCTAAACGTATTTCTTGTGCCTTTTCTACAAATTGTGCTCTAAGTTCTTGTTTTTCCTCATCAGTTAGATCAGTAGTATTCTCACGCATTTCCATCTTAAATTCTCGCATCTCTGATACTCTATCTAGAATTGCAGATCTACGTTCATCAGACATTTTGATTTTCATCTCAGCCATATGATTTTTGAATTTTATTTTGACTTCTGATTTGATTTTTTCTCCGTCACCATGTTTTGATTCAAATTTCATTTTGATTTCATGCTCTCTGTCTTCATCACCATGTTTTTCCATAATTAGTGATTTTAGACGTGGAGATTTTTCCATCTTTTCTTTCATTTTTTCTAATGATTTTTTGTGTTTTTTGAGATCTTTTGCTTCATCATGATGTTCTTTCTTGTAATCCTCTCGTTCTTCAGGTGTCATATCACACCATTTTGAGATTCTTTCAAGTTTTTCTGCATCAATGATTTCTGCTGCACGGTCTGATTCTGATAATGAACAAATTCGGTCATAGTTCATGTGAGATTTGTCATTCTTAGAGTCATCATGATGTTTTTTGTATTCATCTTTATGTTCTTCAATGAATTCCATTCTTGCATCTTCATCAAGTGAACAGTAAATGTTCATTTTTTCTGCATGATCTTCTGCTTTGTCATGTTCAGCTAAAAATGCTCTCTTGTCTTCATCAGCCATTTCACAGTATCGCATCAACATATCTCTCATGTTTTTATCATGATCTTTACCTTCTTTGTCATGATGTTCTTTCTTGTAATCCTCTCGTTCTTCAGGTGTCATATCACACCATTTTGAGATTCTTTCAAGTTTTTCTGCATCAATGATTTCTGCTGCACGGTCTGATTCTGATAATGAACAAATTCGGTCATAGTTCATGTGAGATTTGTCATTCATTTTGTCTTTCATGTGGTTAGAAAATTCACTCATTCTATCTTTAATAGAATCTCTAAAATCATCTTGTTCATCTTCAGACATTTCACAATATCTTGTAAGTTTTTCTCTGAGGTCATCAGGCAAATCAGTATGCATTTGCATCTTCTCTGCTCTCGTCTCATCAGTCATATCACAATACATTGCAAAGTGATCTCTAAGATTTCCAGTACCACTGTTAGAATATTTGTCTTTTAGTTCATCTCGGATGTCATCATCTTCTCTGATGTCATCATCTTCTCTGATGTCATCATCTTCTCTGATGTCATCATCTTCTCTGATGTCATCATCTTCTCTGATGTCATTTTCAGTTTCATCGTCACGTTCTTCATCTTTTATCTCAAGAATGACTTGATCAATTAATTCATCAAGAACAATTTCACGCTCGTCTTTATCTTCGATCTCACAAATGATACTTAGACGCTCATCTAGTTCTACCATATCTGGATTGTCAGAAAAGAATATTGTTTGTTGTTCTGATGTCATTTCACAAAAGTCTTCTAGAGAATCTTTTAGATCATCTGATTCTGCAAATACAGCATTACCTGCTGTAACACCGGTAAACATTATCAGCGAAAAAACAACGCTTAGAAGTTGTGTACTTTTCATTACAAAACTCTTAGGTTTTTGTATATAAAGAATATCGAAGAATATCATCGTAAGTATTATTAGATATCATTCAATTTTTTTGAATGTAGTAATTATATATTCATAGAACAAGATAATGTAATCAATTTACAAAATCATTTCAATTAGAATGATTTTTTAATTTTATTTGCCATATCTTGGAAAGATTTTGCCTGTACCATATCATTTAATTCGTTTGAATAGATATCAGCTAATTGTTGTAAAGGATACGAATCATTTGGTTTGAGTTTAGTTATTTTTTTCAAGCATTCAATCTTTTTTGTGGTATCGGATAATTCCACATAACACCCATACAAATCAAGATAAAGATTTGAATTTTTAGGTGTGATTTTTAGTTGTTTTTTTAGATGTGAAATTTTTTCATGTGTTTTTTGTATTGTGGATTGTGAAGGAGAATTTTGTTTTAATTCAATTCCTTTTTTGAGTTTTTCAAAAAATCTCATATCAGAATTAAATTATTTTGCAATATAAAAAAGAAAGAGTGTAGATCATAGGTTAATAGATCTAACATATCTGTATCCATATCTTCAGAATCAGTTTACGGGCAGGGCTGAGTAAAGATTGTTCCCTGTTAGTCAGCTTTCAAAATTTTCTATTAGTTTCAAAATTAAAAATAGAAATAATTCATCTAATATCATGTAGTAGCAAGTCCAATTGCTTCAGCAAAATAATATCCAGCTAAAATTGTTGCAGTAGTGTAAACAAGAGAACCTGCAAATGTGTAAAATACAAATTTTGCAAGTTTCATTTTTAGTAATCCTGCTGGAATTGAAATCATCTCCCTCATTACTGGAAGTAGTCTTCCAAGAAACACTGCCTTGTCACCATGTTTTTCAAACCAAATCTCAACTCGTTCTAGTTTTTTATCAGTTATTTTGAAATATTTTAGATATCGAAGTAAAACTGCTCGTCCAAGTTTTAATGCAATCAAGTAAATTATTGATGAACCAAGAGTGGCACCAGCAGCACCTAAAATGATCATTGGAATTATTCCAATTAGTGGAATTTCTTGCTGTGATGCAATAAATCCTGCAGTTGGAAAAACAGCCAATGTAGGAATTGGTGGAACTATTGTCTCAATAAAGGCAGCAAGAAACATCCCCTCATAGAGATGCTCACCTAGAAAATCTGCAATCCATACAATAATTGAATCAAATGCTTCCATGTGTTTGTGCCAATGAATTCCTACTAAATTACCTTACGTGTATAATTACACCTAGAGTCAAAATAAAAATAATTCACAATTCTAACGTTTTCTCTCATAGAATTCAACTGGATTATCAAATTGTCTGTTATAATCAACTTCTATCCAAAATTTTTGTTCATCGATTTCTTTTCCTTCAGATAACCACACATTTAGGATTTTTTGCATAAACATTTGTGTCGTATCATCGATTTGAGGTCTTTTTCCAGTCTCTTTTTCTATTCTATCTCGTTCTTCTTTGAATTTTTTTAGTACACCTTTGAGATTTTTTCCATTAATTTGTGCTGCTTTGTTTCTTTTTGCAGTAGTAAGATCTTTTTTTAGATTTGAAATAATTCCCATAATATTACTAAGATTACTTTTTTAAAAAAGATTTTAGAAATGAAAAGATCTTTTTAAATAATTTAATGAGATGGAAAATTATGCCAAGAGTGTCACATTTTGATATTCCAGTAGATGATCCTGTAAGAGCACAAAAGTTTTACAAAAAAGTATTTGATTGGAAATTTGAAAAGTGGGACGGTCCAATGGATTATTGGATGACAACAACAGGTTCAAAAGAACCAGGGATTAATGGAGGACTATCAAAAAGAATGCCAGGGCAAATGGGGATTGTAAATACAATTGATGTTTCGTCAATTGATAAATTTACAAAAAAAATCATTGAAAATGGAGGACAAGTAATTGTTCCCAGAATGGCAATCCCAAAAATTGGGTGGTTTGCTCAATGTATGGATACAGAACTTAACGTGTTTGGAATTATAGAAAAAGATGAAAAGGCTGAATGATATTATTCAATAGTACTTTCATATACTTTAAGGGCAAATACAGATTGTGAATAGTCTTTTAGATGATGTAAATGCATTATTGGAATTAAAACAAGGTGACCTTGGGCGACTAGAACACATCAAAGCAACTTTGGAATCAAGAAATGTATTATTCATATCAGATACAAAATATCTTCGAGAATTAACTAAAGAATATCTTGAAGACAATAAGGGTAAAAGATTAGAGAGGTTCAATTCTTATGATTATCCTGAATATACAAATCGAGTAAAAAACACACCATCTCCTAAACCAAAAGAAACTGTTGAGGAAGACAAAGAAGTAGAACAAATGGCTAAAAATTTGAAAGAAGCTGGAGACATATCTGAAGATGTGAAAGAATCAATACCAGAAATTTTAGAATCAAATAAAAATTATTTTTGTGGTAATTGTGGTAACTCAATTAAAAATGAAAATTTTTGTCGTAAATGTGGTTCCTCTCTATACATTGTAGAAGAAGAAAAAGAATACGATGAAAGATTTAGACAAACTGAATCTCGAGAAAAAAGTAATCCTAAAAATCAAATGAAAATTAGTAAGAGTACATTATTGATTATAATTTTATTTGGTGTAATTATTGTTGGTGGAATATCTATGGGAGTTAAAATGCTTGGAGAAAATGAAATTCAAATTGGAAATACAATTGATACAATGCCAGTAATTGAAACTAGTCCTGATAATGAATCAGAAACGAACCCCATTAGTGATATAGAATCTAATTCCAAATGTGGTGCAGGAACTGTATTTGATGAAGTAAGTAATTCATGTGTTTTAGGAGGGAGTAAAATTGCTAGTGAATCTAATTCCAAATGTGGTGCAGGAACTGTATTTGATGAAGTAAGTAATTCATGTGTTTTAGAATAAGTAGAGTATTTTTGATTGTTAAATCATCTAAATTAATAATCAGCAAGAATTCAAAACTAGTACTTGAGTTACAAGTTTCTAGATCATGCAACTGATGCAATAATTGAGGTTACTGCAAAAGACCTCAAAGAAGCATTTTCAGTTACAGCAGATGCCGTAATTAACCTAACACTAGATCAGGACAAAGTTGAAGAAAAGGAAAAAAAGGAGTTTTCATCCCAAGGAAAAGATGTTAGATATCTTCTTTTTAGCTGGCTTGAAGAAATCCCATTTGTTCTAATTACTGAAGGATTTGCAATTAGAAGAATAGAATTTGAGATTATAGAGGAAAACGGGTATAAAATCAATGCAACAGCATATGGTGAACCCCTAGATATCCACAAACATAACTTCAAAGTCGAAATCAAGGCACCTACATTTTATGATATGGAAATCAGGCAAAATGATGGCGTCTATATGAGGTTTTTACTTGATTTGTGAGTTTTGTGAAATTTTCTTTGCAAGAAACAAGAAGAAATTATACGCGTTTTTTAAAAATGAATTAGGAAAACTGTTTTTGTGAACATAAAATTTGCAGGACCGGTAATATTTTCATTTATTGTAATAATGATCATTCCAGCTTATGCAGAGGTAAACAATGCAGAACTTGACAAAGAGACATTTACAATTAATGATAAATTTACAATTTCTGGTACTGTCAGTGATGCAGAAAGAACTATGCTAACTGCTGTGATGAAAGGAGAAAACGGTGAGAAATTAATCAAAAATCAAAGGAGTGATCCGGATGGAACATATTCTTTTATCCCAATTAATGCAGATCTTCTTTTCAATAGTAAAGGAGTTTATTCAATAACAGTATTTACTGAAAATCAACCTTTTGATACCGGTGTTGAAATTAAAGTTGCATACGAAAAAAGTGTTGCAGATGTATTACCAGATTACATTTTAGAATTAACAGACATAGGAAATAAAGGAGTAAATGAAACAGAAGAATTAACTTTTACTGCAAGTGTTACTGATTCAACAATTAGTGTATTAGAATATAGTCTTTCAAGTCAACCAAGTGGTTCTACAATTAACAAAGATACAGGAGTATTCTCATGGACTCCAACGGATGCGCAATCAGGTGGATATATTTTTGATATAGTTGTGAAATCAGGACCACTTGAAGATAGAGAAACAATTACTGTTACAGTTATTGATAAACCAGAACCAGTTGCAGAACCAGAACCAGCTGCAGAACCAGAACCAGCTGCAGAACCAGAACCAGCTGCAGAATTAGGACTTGCATCGTTTGTTGATGAGACAAAAGATGCGCAAACATATGTTGATAGATACAACAATGAGGCAAGCTACAAAGAATGGTTTGATGAAAATTATTCAGAGTATGATTCAATTTATCAGGCAGTAGGATTAGAAGAGCCATTAACTATTCCAGCATCGTTTGTTGATGATACAAAAGATGCGCAAACATATGTTGATAGATACAACAATGAGGCAAGCTACAAAGAATGGTTTGATGAAAATTATTCAGAGTATGATTCAATTTATCAGGCAGTAGGATTAGAAGAGCCAACTGTCGTAGTTGAAGAGCCAGAAATTATTGAACAAGAATTTGGAGAATGTGGGGAAGGAACAGAATTAGTTGGAGATACTTGTGAAATTGTAACAGAATCCAATAGTGGTGGTTGTTTAATTGCAACTGCAACATATGGTTCAGAACTAGCACCACAAGTACAATTTCTTAGAGAAATTCGTGATAATCAATTAATGAATACAGGTTCAGGAGAATCATTTATGACAGGATTCAATCAATTCTACTATTCATTTTCACCAATAATTGCAGATATGGAAAGAGAGAATCCAGTATTCAAAGAATTAGTAAAGATTGGAATAACTCCATTATTGTCATCATTATCGGTATTATCATTTGCAGAATCAGAATCAGAAGTTATAGGATATGGAATAGGCGTAATAATGATGAATATCGGAATGTATTTTGTAGTACCAGCAATAATTATTTTCAAAGCTAGAAAATATATCAAAATTTAGAAAATTCTCCACATATTGTAAATCTCAATTGATCAAAAGGGTAGTGAAATTTATTATTCAATTTATTAGATTTGAAAAAGGGAAATAATTACAAATTGAAGCAAAAAATAATTTTTAGCATACTATTTCTACTTTGTATCGCATCTATCCAAATGACATATGCAGAAAATCTCCTTCCAGATAAACCAAAAAATCTAGAAGCCAATTCAATTTCTCCAACTTCAATAATTATAGCATGGGATGCTCCTGAAATAACTGGAAATGTAACAGCAGTCACAGGTTACAAAATAGAATACAAAATGGATTCAGGTGATTTTACAGTAGTCACTGCAAATTCGGGAAGTACATCATCATCATTTATTCATCAAGGACTTGATTCAGAAATAGTTTATTCTTATCGAGTTAATTCAATTAATTCAGAAGGTACAGGTGTACCATCATCAACTGCATCAATAAAACCTGAACACACCACAACACCTGTGGCATTAACTGCAACAGCAATTTCACCTAGTCAGATAAAGCTCAACTGGTTACCACCATCTGAAAGTATACTACCAATACAAGGTTATGAAATAAAAAGAGAAATTAATCCTGGAGTTTTTGACAGTGTTGGAAGCACAAATAAAAATACTCTATCATTTATTATATCTAATTTAGCAACTGACAAAACATATTCGTATGTAGTTACTGGAACAACTCAATATGGATCAACACAAGAATCAATTTCAGCATCAGCGACTCCTAAAGAAGATTCAACAGATACAGTAGAAGAACCAATTTCATCAACTGTAGTACAAGAAACAATTTCTTCACCTCCAATAAAATTAACTGCCTCAGTTGTTTCATCAACTCAAATCAATCTATCATGGAGTCCTCCAGTAGAAGATGGAAATACACCAATTACAGGTTACAAAATTGAAGTAAAAAGTGATGACAATCCATACACTGTACTAATTGCAGATACAGAAAATACTTCTAAAACATATCCACATACTGATCTTACAACAAATACAAAATATACCTACAAAGTATCAGCCATAAACAAAATAGGAACTAGTGAATCATCAAATGAATTTACTGCAACAGCAAAATCAACAAATGTTCAAATCAGTCCAATGGGAAAACTCACAATTGATGAAGGGAAGTTCTTTTCATTTACAGTCAAATTAGTCGATAATTCAATGAAAAATGTAGTCTTTAGTTTAGATCAAAATCCTCCAATTGAGGCTAAAATTATATCAAATACAGGAATGTTCTCATGGACACCGTCAGAATCAGATGGTGGTAAAACGTACACGTTTTATGTCATTGCAAAAAAAGATGGCTTGTCAGATAGTCAAATTATCACCATTTCTGTAAATGACAACATAGATGAATCAAAACTAGTATCCACTTCTGAACCTGAACCAATTTCTGAATCTATAGAATTAGGACTTGCATCGTTTGTTGATGAAACAAAAGATGCGCAAACATATGTTGATAGATACAACAATGAGGCAAGCTACAAAGAATGGTTTGATGAAAATTATTCAGAGTATGATTCAATTTATCAGGCAGTAGGATTAGAAGAGCCAACTGTCGTAGTTGAAGAAAAGAAATTTGGATTTTGTGGAACTGGAACAAAATTAATTGATGAAGTATGTACAATTGTGGAAATACCAAAAGTAAAGCCTTGGTGGCAATTTTGGTAACATATTTGAAAAGCTAAGTTTTAATCAGAATACTTTTTCATTATCAACATGGGTAAACTAGCTAGAAATCTTAGAATTTGTGGTGAGTGTGGTATTGCATATACTTCTGTTAGTTTTACAAAATACATTGATCAATGTCCTATTTGCAAATCAAGAAGATTTGAAGCAATCCCAATAGATTCAAAAGAAGAATAATTTTACAACATAGATTTTTTAATAGATGAAATTTTTGTGTTTTATTGTCAGACGATCCAGAAATTGAAAAAATTAAACAAAGAAAACTAGAAGAAATGCTCAGACAACAAAATCAGCCTAAAATTGAGCCTGGAATTATTGATTTGAATGATTCAAATTTTGATAAAACAATATCATCAGATAATCCAACACTAGTAGATTTCTGGGCTGAATGGTGTGGTCCTTGCAAGTCAATGCATCCAATATTTGAGAGAATGTCAAATAAATTTCCAAATGTAAAATTTGCCAGAGTCAATGTAGATAGTAATCAAAATATTTCAATGAAATATGCAGTTCAATCAATTCCTACATTTATCATGTTCAAATCTGGACAAATTATAGATAAAATGATGGGAGCAGTAGGTGAACCAGGAATTAATATGATTTGTAAAAAGCATTCAAGCTAGTAAGCATAGATTGGTTCTTTTTCTCGTTGAATTCTAACTATTTCATTTAAAATTTCTTGTTCTTCAGAACTTAGCTTGTACATGAATCGATTAAGGAGTTTTTTTGCCTCAGGGGATGGTGGAAAAGTGTAAAACACTTCTTCTTCAAAAATTTGTCTTCCAATTGTTACATCTTGAACAGAACATGCAACTTCATCACCGGTTTTAGCTGATGACACTGTTTTTTTATCAAGTTGAAGTTGGTGAATGTTTCCAACTTTACGTCCAGACATATTCATAAATGGAATTTTATGTTTTAGAGTTCCAACATCTACACGAATTCCAAAAACTGCTGGATTATTATTTCTAAAAGTCATACCCTTTAGAAATGTAAATTTAGAAATTGGAGTTAATTCAGAAAATATTGCATCTTCTTCATTTGCAGAATCTTCTTCAACCCATGCATTATAGTTATCAATCAAACTGTAAATGATTTTATCTTCAAAAACTTTGATATGACTTAATTCTGATTCTTCTTTTGCATCAGGTAATAGTTTTACATTAAATGCCAAAATTATTCCATGATGTCTATTTTTTTCTTTGATTGCTTTTGCCTCAATAATATCTCGTCTAGTAACAGAACCAATGTCTGCTTTTGCTACAGGAACTTGTGAGCGTCTAAGCATCTCAATAATTGCCTCAAGTGAGCCTATGGTATCACATTTGACAATTATTCCATCAGTTTGAGTATCAATAAAAACTGATTCCATTTCTGATTTAATGAGTTTAGTAAATTTTTCAATTTCTTCATCATTTGATGCAACATAAAGGGTACTTCCTGGAAGAACCCCTTCAAGTTCAGGTGATGCAATTTTGAGACCTGCTGCTGCATCTACTTGAATAACAGGTTTGAATTTATCTCGAGGATCACGCATTTCATCAAGTGGTTTTGGTAATAGTAGTGCTTTTGGTTTTGTAACAATGACTCCATCACGTTTTGCAACAACTATGCTATTTTCTTTTTTTATTGTTCCATCAATTAAAATAATATTTGCAGTTTGACCCAGTCCTACTTCATCTTTTACTTCAAGTACGATACCACGGGGATCTTTTTGTTCTTGATCAAGTCTTTTTTGTAGGTATTGCTGTGTCAATCCAACTAGTACACTTAGAAGTTCAGGAATTCCAACTCCAGAACGAGCAGAAATTGGAACAATAGCAATTTCTGATTTAAAGTCCTGTACACGGAAAAATGCTTCTGATTTATATCCCAAAATAGATAAAGTTCCTACAACATCATAGATTTTTTGATCAAGATCAGTTTGAATTGATGCATCTTGTTCTTTGATTGCTTGTGAGATAAATTTTGTTTCAGATTTTCTCCATCCTGAAATTTGATCACATTTGTTTAGTGCAACTACAAAAGGAACTTTTCTACTTTGTAGAATTTTTAAACTTT
>Ga0257127_1001867_pt1 | contig 14006 bp, 13 predicted proteins | sample SI060_135mmetaG_FD_190152 | JGI IMG/M metagenome (GOLD analysis project Ga0257127, IMG submission 190152) | Marine microbial communities from Saanich Inlet, British Columbia, Canada - SI060_135m | ecosystem: Environmental > Aquatic > Marine > Inlet | place: Canada: British Columbia | collected... | reverse complement strand
CACGAGAGCTTATTAGAGGCCTCAACTTTTATTGAAACTATAGAGAGAAGGCAAGGCTTAAAAGTGGCTTGCATTGAGGAGATTGCTTTTGAACAAGGCTACATTAATAAAGAACAACTCATAGAACTAGCACAACCATTAGTTAAGAATCAATATGGACAATATCTGCTCAGACGTGCAGAGGAAGTCAATTGAAGTTTATCCCTCAGTCAATTGCTGATGTAATACTCATTGAACCCGCTATACATGGTGATGATAGAGGCTATTTTGTAGAAACCTTTAGGCAAGATCTATTTGAAGAGGCTATCGGATACAAAGTTAACTTTGTACAGGATAATGAATCTAAGTCCACTAAAGGCGTACTTAGGGGTCTTCACTATCAACTACCACCTTACACTCAAGCTAAGCTAGTAAGAGTGATTGAAGGTAGTGTTCTAGATGTAGCTGTTGATATACGCAAATCCAGCCTAACCTTTGGCCAATATGTAGCTGTAGAGTTAACGGCAAATAATAAACATCAGCTTTTTGTACCGCACGGCTTTGCTCACGGATTTGTTGTACTTAGTGATAGCTCAACATTCGCCTATAAAGCTGATAATTACTACACACCAGAGTATGATAGAGGCATTGCATTTGATGATAGTGAATTAGCCATTGATTGGCAATTATTAGCAGAAGAGTTACAACTCTCAGACAAAGATAAATCCCATCCATCTTTAGCCAATGCTAGAGATTTGTTTGAGTAGCTGATAGTTATGAGAATTTTAGTAACAGGCAAGAATGGCCAATTAGGAAGGTCTATCCATAAAGCAATCAGCGCTAACAGTACTGAAATAAATACCTATAAAAACCTCAATGAGTTTATCTTTGTTGGTAGAGGTGAATTAGATTTAAGCCAAGAAGAAGGGGTTGCAAACTACTTTTATAATAATAAATTTGACATTATTATTAATTGTGCAGCTTATACAGTAGTTGATAAAGCAGAAGAAGAACAAGAGCTTGCTAATCAGGTTAATCATCTAGCTGTTAAGCAGTTAGCTAAAATTGCTAACAAACAGCAAGCTAAATTAATACATATCTCTACTGACTATGTCTTTGATGGGGAAAGTGACAAGCCTTATACGGAAACAGATAAGACTAATCCTATTAATGTATATGGCAAGACTAAACTAGCTGGAGAGAAGGCACTTCAAGAAGTAATGCCAACTAATGCCATCATTGTTAGAATTAGCTGGCTGTATTCAGAGTTTGGTAGTAACTTTGTTAATACAATGCTTAGGATTGGCAAAGAAAGAGATGATGTTAGAGTGATAAGTGATCAGATTGGGTCTCCTACATATACTGCAGATGTCGCTAAAGTTTTATTACATATTGTTTTAAGTAAAAAAATTAAAATGAATTTTAATTCAGAAATTTATCATTATTCTGCTAAAGGATTATGCAGTTGGTATAATTTTTCGAAAAGTATATTTGAGTATAAAAAAATAAATTGCAAGGCTATTCCAATAAAAGAAAGGGAATGGAGTGCTAAGATGCAAAGGCCTAAATATAGTGCGTTAGATAATCATAAGATTCAAAGACAGTTTAAGGTAATAGTGCCATTTTGGCTCGACTCTTTACACACATGTTTAGACAAAATCGAAAAATGAATAGATTGAGTGTTGTGATTATTACTAAAAATGAAGAAAATTTTATCGCGGATGCGATTAAATCATCATTGTTTGCTGATGAAATTCTAGTTTTAGATAGTGGCTCCACAGATGCTACTTGCTCTATTGCAAAAGAATTAGGCGTCAAAGTAATACATCAAGATTGGCTTGGTTTTGGTGCTCAAAAAAATAAAGCTATTGAGTTGGCAAAAAATGACTGGGTATTTGTGCTAGATTCTGATGAAAGGATTACTGTCGAATTACAATTAGAAATTTTAAACACACTTCAAAACCCTACAGAAGATGGCTATTATGCAGCTAGACTCAACAAATTCTTTGGAAAAAATATTCGACATTGTGGCCTCTACCCAGATTACAGTATTCGTCTTTTTAATAGGCAAAAAGGAAAATTTAACAATATTACAGTGCATGAAAGCATACAGATTCTAGGTACAACTGCAAAATTAAAAAATCACATGCTTCATCTGGCTTTTGAGACAGTTGGTGAGTTTACCGATAAGCAAAGAAAATACGCCAAACTGAGTCAAAAAAATAAGAATTTAGTCAAAGCTTTTATTTCACCAACTTGGATTTTTTTTAAAATTTATATAATTAGACTGGGTTTTCTTGAGGGTTGGCGTGGATTTGTTATTGCCAAGGTTTACGCGCAATACACTTTTTGGAAGTACAGTAAATGAGAATTTTAATCCTTAAGTTTAAAACGATTGGCGATGTATTGTTGATTACCCCCTTGTTGCAAAATTTAAAGCTTCAATATCCAGACTCATTAATTGATGTGGCTGTTAATATTGGCACTGAAGACATGTTGAGTCTTAATCCAGATATAAACAATATTCAAATTTATAATCGTTCTAAAAATAGAGGTTTATCGATTTTTAAATATATATATAAAGAATATCAGTTTATTAAAAATGTATACAATAAGAAATATGACGTGGTCATAGATTTGGATCAGGGCGATAGAGGGGCGATTATTGCAAAGTGTAGTGGCGCTGTAGTTAAAATTGGCAGCAAAACAATAAAAAGTAAAATGATTAGAAATACTTATACACACTTCTTGCCGGATAGAGAAAAAAGACATATTGTAGAGATAGGCTTAGATCCACTAAGATCTTTAAATATTTCAATAATTAAAAAAAAAGTACGAATATTTTGGAGTGACAAAGATGAATATTTAGTCAACAAGCATTTATCAAAGGTTAATAATTTTTCATTAGCTATTCATCGGATAATACATGTCCATCCCTTTTCTAGAGGGCCACACAAGGAGATTGATGCTGTATTAATGGCAAAAATCATCGATTTTTGCGAGATGGAATTGAACGCCAAAGTGGTTCTTACTGCCGCTCCTGAGAAAGCTGAGCTAAACAAGGTCTATAATATTGTGAAATTATGCAAATCTAATCCAATCAACTTATCTGGTGAACTATCTTTAAAGCAAACTGCAGCGCTCAATAAGAAAGCCAAATTATTTATTGGTGTTGACACTGCAATTATGCATATTAGTGCGGCCAATGATACTCCTGTATTAGCTTTTTTTGGTCCGACCTCTCCGGATACATGGGGGCCGTGGGATAATGATTTAGATTGCGCTACTTACCACAGGCGAGGTGGCTTGCAGATCAATGGCAAACATCACGTTCTTTCTACTACTAAACACTGTTTACCATGTAATAATCATGGCTGTGATGATGCAAACATTAGTGATTGCTTAATGCATTTGGATGATAGTACTGTTAAACAAAATATTATCGATATGTTGTCGTTGTGAAAATTCTAATCCTTAAATTTAGAAATATTGGCGATGTGTTGCTAGTAGAACCACTTATTTCAAATTTAAAACGAAACAATGCTAGTATTGAAATAGATGTTGCTGTAAATAAGGGTTCGGAGGATATGCTTACTTTAAATCACAATATACATAATATGGTTGCCTATGATAGAAGCTCAATAAAATCATTTTTTTTAATTCGCAGAATATTTAGTGAGATTAATTTTTATCTTTCTTTTAGGTGGAGAAAATATGATGTTGTCGTAAATTTAACTGAAGGTGATCGGGGTAGTTATATTTCATGGTTTAGTGGGGCAAAAATACGTATTGGGTATAAAAATAAGGACTGGTTATCTGGAAAAGCATACACTCATTATCTACCAAAACAAATGTTTAGGCATACACTTGAAACTAATCTTGATCCGCTAAGAGCGCTTAATATTCCTATAGTGAATAAAAAAGTTCATATTTTTTGGAGTGATAGCGATAAAGATATAGTGAATAAAAAATTAAACAATACTAAAATATTTATACATATTCACCCAGTATCACGTTGGCTATTTAAATGTATTGCAGACAAAATAATGGCAAAAATCATCGATTTTTGCGAGATGGAATTGAACGCCAAAGTGGTTCTTACTGCCGCTCCTGAGAAAGCTGAGCTAAACAAGGTCTATAATATTGTGAAATTATGCAAATCTAATCCAATCAACTTATCTGGTGAACTATCTTTAAAGCAAACTGCAGCGCTCAATAAGAAAGCCAAATTATTTATTGGTGTTGACACTGCAATTATGCATATTAGTGCGGCCAATGATACTCCTGTATTAGCTTTTTTTGGCCCAAGTGGCGCAAACCATTGGGGCCCTTGGGATAATAATATGACACAATCTTCTTACACTCAAAATAATGGCTTTCAGATAATGGGTAAGCACAGGGTTTTTTCTGAAAGTAGAAAGTGTCAGCCTTGTGGAAAGGATGGATGTAATGGTACTAAAGTTAGCGACTGTTTAATGAATTTAGATGTCGATATAATTAAGGAAAATATTCAGGAGATGATGGGTGAAAAAAACAGTTAAAGTCTTACATACTGAATGGTCAGATGGCTGGGGTGGCCAAGAAATTCGCATAATCAATGAAATGATCGCTGTTCGAAAATTAGGTGTTGATGTTTTCCTTGCATGCAGAGAGCATGCTATGATTAAACACAAAGCTATTGAACATAATATTAAAGTTTTTTCTATGCCTTTTAAAGGTAATGCTGATCTCAAAACTTTGTTTAAAATTAGAAAAATTGTTAAAGAGTATGGTATCAATATTGTTAATACTCATAGCGGTAAAGATACTTGGGTTGGCGGCTTAGCAGCAAAATCATCAGGTGTTAAATTTATACGAACTAGGCATCTTTCTAATCGTATCCGATCTTCACGTACTAATTTTATAAATGAATTGGCTGATTATATTTTTACAACTGGAGAAAGTGTAAAGACTGATATGATTAAATACAATCGCATCAAGCCAGAATTGATCGAGTCTATTCCAACTGGAATTGACACTAATCTTTTTTACCCAAAAAAGTATAACAGGAGTAAGTGTCGTGAACAATTTCATCTGAAAAAATCTGAGATTATAATAGGTATTGTTGCAGTATTAAGGCAATTTAAGAGGCATGATTTATTTATTGAAATGGCCAAACAATTGATAAATAAATATCCAGATAAGAAATTAAAGTTTTTGATTGCTGGTGATGGACCAGGTAAAGAAAAAATTAATAAGTTAATTTTAGATTACAATTTGTCTAATAATGTTGTTATGCTTGGATATATAGAGCATGTTCCTGAATTATTGTCAGCAATAGATATTTTTGTTCTAAGTTCAGACTCTAAGGAAGGGGTGCCTCAGTCTGTTATGCAAGCCTTGTTTATGAAAAAATTTGTTGTTGCAACTAGTAGTGGCAGTACAAAAGACTTGTTAAATAATAATAATTTTCAGTTGGTTGGTGTAAATTCTAGTTTGGAGTTAGTAAAAGGGGTATCGAATTATATAGATAATGATAAAATCAATGTGACTGGGCCACTGATAGATGAAAAATTTTCTCTTGATTTGATGTCTAAAAAAATAGTTGATATCTATAATAAGCTATTAATTCAACACTAATAAAATATTGGAGTATTTACTGTGAAAGATTTATTTATTGATATTGACGGCAGAAAGGTTTCTGATTATCACGACCTTTGTCATCAAAGCGACCTGTGGCCAAATAAAAGCCCTGTTTCTCATGAAGAAAATAGTATCTGGTTTTGGCTTGAAAAAAATCACCAATACAACTGCCAGCTATGGGACGAGGAAGATAAAGCAAGGCGTATTAATGTGAGTGATAGTGATATTGCCTTAAATAAGCGCAATATCGATGGATATAATCAAAAAAGAAATGATGCAATTGAGGAAATTGATGAAAATATTCTTGATCGATTAAAGGGCGTCAAAGTTTCAGAGTCTGCATGGTTTAATAGTGAAACAGCGGGCTCTATTATTGACCGACTTTCAATAGTCAGCCTTAAAGTTTTGCATATGGGTATTCAGGCAAATAGAGCTGATATAGATGTAACACAAAAGAAAGAGGCAAAAGATAAAAAAGATCGTCTTATTGTCCAAAGAGATGATTTATTATTTTGTCTTAATCAGCTTCTTGATGGTTGTTCACAGGGGCAAGGATTCTATCGTATATATCGACAGTTTAAAATGTATAACGATCCAAGAATGAATCCTTACCTTTCTGGCTTATTAAAATAATTTTATATGATTATCCCAGTCATACTTTCAGGTGGAAGTGGTACGAGACTCTGGCCTTTGTCAAGAAAATTGCATCCTAAGCAGTTTATTGAATTAATGGGCAAGACTACATTATTTCAAGAAGCAATTCTTAGGCTGCCAGAATCTATCGAAAATCCGCTAATAATTTGCAATGAGGAGCATAGGTTTTTGGCAGCTGAGCAGCTTCGTAAAATTAATAAGGAGCCTAAAAATATTATTTTGGAACCTGTTGGTAGGAATACTGCGCCAGCAATTGCATTAGCTGCACTTAAGTCTATTAAAGAAAGTGAAGACGCTATTTTGTTAGTATTATCAGCAGATCATTTAATTCAAGATATGGATAAATTTCATCAAGCAATTGCGCTTGCGACAAAACAAGCAGAGCAAAATAAGTTGGTAACATTCGGTATTGTGCCTAACAAGATTGAAACTGGGTATGGCTATATTAAAGCTAATATTTCCAAAAATAAGAATTATTATGATATTGATGAATTTGTAGAAAAACCAGACTATAAAACTGCAAAAAAATATGTTGATTCTGGAGGGTATTTTTGGAATAGCGGCATGTTCATGTTTAAAGCATCAGTATATTTAAGTGAGCTAGAAAAATATGAGCCAGAAATTCTTAGTGCATGCCAAAAGTCATGCCAAACAGAATTCTATGACTTGGATTTTATTAGGTTGAATGAACAAGAGTTTTTAAAATGTCCAAGCCAGTCGATTGACTATGCCGTAATGGAAAAAACTAAAAACGCATCTATGGTTATTTTAGATGCTAATTGGAACGATGTAGGGTCTTGGACAGCGTTGTGGGATTCTCAAGTTAAGGATAATAATGATAACTTGGTTGTAGGTGATGTTATCTTGGATAAAGTAAGCGATACATACGTTCATAGTACATCTAATCGTTTAGTGTCTGTAATAGGATTGTCTAATTTGATTGTAGTGGATACACAAGATGCAGTCTTGGTAACTAATAAAGAGCATGCACAAGATGTTAAAAATATCGTTGAGAAAATCAAAAAAAGTGGCCGATTAGAGTCCGACCAACATAGAAAAATCTTTAGGCCTTGGGGTTATTATGATTCAATTGATCGTGGTGAGGGCTTTCAAGTGAAGCGAATCCTGGTTAATCCAGGTCAAAAGTTGTCTCTACAAAAGCATAACCACCGTTCAGAACACTGGGTAGTTGTAAAAGGCAAGGCTCAAGTGACTTGTGGAGAAAAAACTTTCCAACTAATTGAAAATCAGTCTACTTATATTTCTCTTGGTAAAGTGCATCGTCTAGAAAATATTGAAGACACACCGTTAGAAATTATTGAAATACAAACAGGTAGTTATTTAGGTGAGGATGATATTATTCGTATTGATGATGACTATGAGCGAGCATAGTTTAGGCGTGCATATTTTATTATGAAGATAGATCTACCAAGGTTGTTTTTTCGTTGGTTTCTAAAGGGAAAGAGCGTCTCAAAAAAAGAGATTGATATTAAAAAGATAGACAATATTCTAATCATGTCAAATACTGCTATTGGTGACACTTTATTTGCCACCCCGGCTCTTCGGTTAATTAAAGAGCAATATCCACATGTAAAAATTACCGCACTTTTAAATCCAAATAATTATCAGTTGTTTAAAACAAACCCTTTTATTGACGATGTTATTTTATATAGAGGGAAATGGAGAAATTTTTTACAGACAATTGTTAAGCTTAACAATTGTAAAATTAATCTAACTTTTATTTTACATTCTAATGAACCACAAGCCACTCCTATGGCATATTTAATCGGTAGTAAGTATATTATTAAAATACCCAACAATGCTAACGAATTTAAACACTTGCATTTTAATAAAACAACCCCAAGAGTTGCCGGTGAATATGCAATTGAAAACCAATTAAAACAATTAAAGTATATTGGCATTGATAGTGTTAATTTTAATATGGAGCTATTCCCAGCAGAGAGTTGGTATCAAGATGTTGTAAAAGTTATTCAAGATGATATTATTTATGTCGGCCTCCAAGTTGGCGCAACAACAAGAAATCGAATGTGGTTTGAGGAGAATTGGAGTAAATTGGCCAGCCTAATTTTGACTCATAAAGAGAATATTAATATTATCTTAACCGGATCTCCAGCAGAGGTAAAATTGACAGATTCCCTTGAAAAAAGCATAAATAACAAAAGAGTCTTAAATTTAGCGGGAAAGTTTGATATTTGTGGTGCGGCAGCTTTAATTGACAAGTTGGCCGTACTGATTACACCAGATACTGGACCTTTGCATATAGCTGCGGCTTTAAAAACACCAACCATTACGATTTCTGTAACTGGTTTAGAGAGCGGTAGCAAGCCTAGGGATTCAGCTGTTAACCACCAATATATACAAAAACCAAAGACGTGCAACCCTTGCTTAGATAGACAATGTATATACCAGAAATGTATGTGGCAAATTACTCCGAAAGAAGTGTTTGAGGCCTTTAAAAAATCGATTTAATCATAAAATTTTTAGAATGAAATTTAAATTTGTAATCACCAATTTATCAGGAGGAGGGGCGGAAAAGGTTTTGCTCATTTTGGCAGAATCTTTAGTTGAACGCGGGCATGAAGCAGAGCTTATCATATTTGAAGATTTAATTGAATATGAAATTCATGAGGGTATCAAAGTAACAGTTCTAACGGAAAAATTAACAAGAGGATGGTTAGGTAAGCGCATTATGGCGTTTCACCTTAAGAAATACATTGCTCGGTCAAATGATACCGACCTTATTATCTCTGCTTTGTCTTTTTCTAACGAGGTGGCTTGTCTTGCTAATCTAAAAAATCATTGGTGCCGTATAGATAACACTCTTGGTGCAGAGATTGATACTTTATCTATCAGAAGTCCTCAGAAAGCAAAAAGACGATTAAAAAGATATTTAAAAATATATAACAAAAAACCGTTGATAGCCATATCTGACAGAATGATTAACGATTTGAGGGGTATTGGCATTACAAGCAAGATTATAAGAATATATAATCCATTTAATTTTAAAGACATTCACCTTGCCTCAGAACAAAAAGATTCTAGTATTCCTAATAAGCCTTATGTTATTCATGTAGGCAGGTTTAATCATCAAAAACGACATGATATTTTGCTAGATGCATGGCAGTTAGTTGATGCACAATATTCGTTAATCCTTCTTACATCCTTTAATAATGAATTGCAAAGAATGATTGATGATAGGGGGTTAACCGCTAGTGTAACTATTGCTGGGTTTAAAAAAAATCCATATCCATGGATTTCACATGCTAATTTACTAGTATTAAGTTCGGATCAGGAGGGTTTTGGGAATGTTATTGTTGAAGCACTTGAATGCAACACTCCAGTTGTGAGCACAGACTGTCCATCTGGGCCAGCAGAAATACTTTCCCAATTGCCACAATGCCTAACTCCAGTTGGCGATGTTGAAAAATTAGCAACCAAAATATCAAAGTGCCTTAAAGATCCGCCAAATTTGGATTGTGTCGATTTATCAATATACGATGTTAACTCTACAATAGCACTTTATGAGTCTTTAGCTAAAGATGGAAGTGCTTATGATTCTATGTCATGATATAAAAATCCACACTGAAAATTTTTATGTATAAGTCAATTGGTTACATTAAAAATAGATTAGAAAATTTTGCTTAGAATTTTTAGAAAAGATCCGCTTAAGTTGCTATAATCCTATTCTATTTATCAGCATCTTAGTCTTATGAGTAAGCTTTGATTTCAACACAAATCACCCCCTCAAAAATATTGATTATTCGCCGTGATAATATCGGCGATCTATTATGCGTCACACCTTCAATTAGAGCGTTAAAAAACACATATCCAGGTTGCAATGTAACACTATTGGTTAATAGCTACAATCGCGATGTAATAGCAAACAATCCAGATATTAACAAGATAGAGGTTTACACAAAAGCAAAACATAAAGAAAGTCACGTATCATTATTTTTAATATTTCTTAAAAAATTTAAAATGATCTTACGCCTACGTAGATCAAAATTTGATTATGTAATCATTGCCTCTGCAAGTGAAAGAGTTAGGGACTGGAGGTTGGCAAAGCTATGCAAACCAAAATCTATTATTGGTTATTTAAACAATAAGAAGGGTGCCAAGAAAGAAGATATTGCTTTAGATGTTGAAAATAAAAACAGTCATGAAGTTGAGCGTGTATTTAACTTGTTTAAACAAGTAGGCGTACATGGCATAATTCCACCCATGCAGCTATATCCAAGTGATAATATTAATATTCAAGATATAGATGACTCTAGAAGAGTGATTGGAATTAATATAAGTACCAGAAAAGAAAGTCAACGCTGGCCGCTTAAAAATTTTTTTAAGCTTATTAAAGAATTAAGTAAGAATCAAAAATTTACTTTTTTAATTTTCTGGTCTCCCGGCTCTAGAGATAATCCAAAACACCCTGGAGATGATGAAAATGCTATAGAGCTCATCAAGTTATGCAAAAACCTACCTGTTAACCTATATCCAGAAACCTGGAGAGAGTCAAATACACTGCAGGAACTCATAGATGGTTTGTCCTTATGTGATTACGTTGTAACTCCTGATGGAGGTGCGATGCATATTTCAGCAGCACTCCAAAAGCCTATCGTCTGTTTTTTTGGAGATGTCGATATTCAGCATTGGTATCCGTGGGGAGTTAAATATAAATTACTTCAGGCAAAAAGTTACAGAGTAAAAGATATATCTATAGATCAAGCTGTAAATTCAGTTATTAAATTAATCAACACTTAAGTATTAATAGTTCTGTTCATTATTAGATTTAGCTCTTTATTAATAACGTCTTTAGGGATATTGTTAATGTCATTATTATCCATTAATAATTTTGCCTTATTGCTTATTGGCCCCCATTCTTCAACAGGGGTTTTTGCAAACAAAACTAATTGATTTTTATTAAGTGCCGCAGCTAGATGCATTAAGCCGCCATCTCCAATAAATAATGCATCAACCATATCCAATAGGCACAAGAAATGCCCCATACCCTGGTTGGTAACTATCTCAGAGGTAGAGTTCAGTAATTTTTTTAACTCTTGGGCCTGGTAAATGTCGTCGTGTATATAAAAAATAATAATGTGTAAATTGTTATGTTGCTTGTGTAATCTATTTAGAATTTGACAGAGATTGTCATTTGTAAGTATGGAAGTTTTCCTATTGTTGCTGATTGATATAAAAAGATTAAAACAATTGGGCTCTAAAATTAGATTAACCTTATCTTTAAAGTTTGTTATTGAATTTTGCTTGGCGTTTATCCGCGGATAAATATTATTTGGTATTTCTTTAAATTTAGGGCTAATTATTTTTAGAATACTTAATGCATTGTGTTGATTTTTATTACGTTTATATAGTCTAGGGCTATTAATTAAAATGCTACTCCAATGATTATCTGTATAGGCAATACGTTTTTTTGCACCTGTTAGCCATAATGCAAGATTCATTAATTTTTGAGGGGCTGCTTTTGCAGAAAAAGCCAAATCAAACCCTTCCTTGCGTAGTGATAAGCAGACTTTTAGGGTTTGTATGTATTTATTACCTTTTGGTATTATAAAAAAAACATCAATAGTGTCAATATAAGGAATGAGTTTTTTACCTCTGAAACTACCTACTAATGTAATTTTTGCCTCAGGGTATTTATTTTTTAGACTTTGAATCATAGGTAATGTCACAATAAGGTCGCCAAAACCATTGCGACGTAATATTAAAATTTTTTTTATTGACAAGAGTATCCTTTTGTTAGTTTGTTATTTTTTTATTTTAAACATTATTTTATTACAAGCAAACAGTTAAAATTTACTCAATAAATTCAAGGCATTAATAATGAGAAAACTTAGTTCATATCAATTCATTAGCTGGGTTAAATTGGAACCAATTAAGTACTTGATTAAATATATTAGGAATTATTTTGTTACTACTTTATATGTTGCTAAAAAAGGTAAAAATCTTGATTCTTTTTTAAAAAAATGTAAGCACCTTTCTGGAAAAAATATCATATTGATTATTGCATTTGAGCAGCCTTGGGTAATCGAATGGCAGTTGAAAATATCAAAGGAAAATATAAAGGATGCTACAATTATTATTTTTGATAATTCTAGGGACCAATCTAAAAAGAATAAAATAAAGAGCGTTTGCCATGATTTGAACGCATTATATTTTTCATTACCTAAAAATAAAACATTACATGTAAACAGATCTCATTCGCTGGCTATGCAGTGGGTGTATGAGAATGTAGTTAAAGCTATTAAACCAAATATTTTTGCATTTATTGACCATGATCTAATTCTAATAAAAGGTTTTAGCCTCTTGAATGCAATTAAAGATCAAGATTTTTATGGCTGGCATAGAGGGGGATTACAAAGGAAAAACCCAGATGCATGGTATTTATGGGCAGGCTATTGCATGTATAACTACACAAAAATTAAAAAATCAAATTTATATTTTATGTATGATTTTGCAAACGGATTAGATACTGGTGGTGGTAACTATGATTCTTTGTATCATGGGTATGATGATAGAAACATGAATTTCTCATCGGCGTCCCAGGTAAGCATCAACATTCCAGGTGTCGGTGTAGTGGAGGATTTAATGGTGCTCGATGATAGCTGGCATCATATTGGAAGTGTTGGGCATAATGACAATTCAAAGTTAAAGAAGGACTATGTTACGACATTATTTAATAAAATAGAAAAAGGAGATTCTTGGGATGATTTTGTTATAAGTCGTAAAGCAATTCAGAATAAGTTCAATTCATGAAAAAAACTGTAAACACTATATTTTTTGTACGAGCAAATAAAACTAAGCATGGAGGTGCTGAGAATTACTTGCATCGATTATCTGAGTTATTGACCAAGAAAAATATTAATCATGAAATTATTAATTCTATATTTCCTAAATTTCTGCCGTCATGGCTAAGGGTCATTTTATTTAATTTACAAGTTTGTTTGTTTAGAGATAGCAAGTTTTACTTTTCCTTGGAAAGGATTACTTGTCCAGATATATATCGCGCTGGTGATGGCGTTCATAAGGTATTTTTAAAGACTCAAAATAAATCAAGGCTAAATCTCTTACATCCAATATATCTTTTTATAGAAAAACAATGCTTTGATAATGCTAAAAGAATTATTGCAAATTCCAAGATGATAAAAAAAGAAATTGTCGATATCTATGCTATCGATCCAAATAAAATTGATGTGATCTATAATGGCATTAATTATAAAGACATGGATTCAATCCAGGCATTTCGTAAGTTATCTAAAGAGTTTAAAATTAATAAAAACCAGCATTTTTTGTTATATGTCGGTAGCGGATTTAAGCGCAAAGGCGTAGAAGAATTCCTTCAAATTGTGCATAATCTTAAACATTTAGATTTGATGGCTTTTGTAATTGGCAAAGAAAAAAATATGCGCCATTATTACACCCTATCTAAGCAATTAGGCATAGAAGATAAAATAATATTTACCGGTGCTAGAGATGATGTTGATGATTTTTATTCTATAAGTGATATCTTTATTCTGCCTACACACTATGAGCCGTTTTCAAATGTTATACTTGAGGCTATGAGTTTTGGCAATGTGGTATTCACCACTAAACAAAACGGAGCTTCTGAAGTTTTAAGTGAAAATCGAATTATGAAGACACCCAAAGATTTTTCTATTGTTGAGAGTATTGAAAAATTATTTTTAGATCCAGAATTATTAGAAAAGGAAAAGAAT
>Ga0257127_1001861_pt1 | contig 14045 bp, 8 predicted proteins | sample SI060_135mmetaG_FD_190152 | JGI IMG/M metagenome (GOLD analysis project Ga0257127, IMG submission 190152) | Marine microbial communities from Saanich Inlet, British Columbia, Canada - SI060_135m | ecosystem: Environmental > Aquatic > Marine > Inlet | place: Canada: British Columbia | collected... | reverse complement strand
ACCATCCGATTGGATATTATTTACCCCTCCTGAACAATCAGGTGCGTTTATTCGGAATCTGTTATTAGATTATGAAAAATTAGAAAATAAATTATCTGAAAACCCTAAAGATATAGGCGGATTAGAATTGCTGGAGGATAAGCAGGGAGGGAAAAAAGATAAAATAGATGTTGACGTTTTGCCGATAGTACCTTTAAACGAGTCTCAACATAAGGCTGTAAAAGGAATGATGGGCTCTGAAGCTGTTAGTGTAATTAGTGGCCCTCCAGGATGTGGAAAGAGTCAGGTCGTTGTCTCTTTATTGCTTAATGCATGGGCAAGAGGAATTAGCGTACTATTTGCGTCTAATAATAATCAAGCTGTTGATGTAGTCCGAGAAAGATTGGAAAAGTTTGAAGATGATATGCCAATATCGATTCGTGCTGGTTCAAAAGCGCATAATAATGTTGTAGATACACTTCGTAGAACGATCAGTATTATTACTGATGAAAACACACAGACAATTAGTCAAACGGTTTTATTAAAAAAAGATACAGCAATAAAAGAAAAAGCTCGATTAAATGAGTTTCTAGATTCAAAAATTCCCCAAAGAATTGATGGAGAATTGAAATCTGCAATTGGTGCTTATGGAATATATAAAAATACGGTTGAAGAAATAAAAAAGCTTCATGAAGGATTAATAGTCAGATTAGATGAAACAGAATTTGATGTTAAGCCAGATCAAGTATCTGATTTAATTACAGAGCCATTGAAAGAATGGATAAATAAGATTACTGAAACTAAAAACATTGTTAAGGAAGAGCAAAACACCCTTAAAGAATTAAATAGAAAACTTCAACAAATTACAAATAAAAGAAATAAAGAATTGGGGTCTGTTGGTTTGGAGATATCAGAGTCTGATGATTTTGATTGGCTTTTAAACGGACCTGCGCCTGAATTACTTGAAACTTGGTTAAAAAAATATACTGATACTCTAAATAAAAATATAGAAAATGCTTTCAAGCCGTTTAAATGGGAAACGGGTTACGATGCTTGGAAATCTGCAGAATATGCAGAAAAATGGGTTTCTGATGCTATAAAACTTGTTTCAGACACTCGTAGTAAATGTGGAGAGCTAGAAAAGGTAGTTGCTGAGGTAAAACAAAAAGGAACTAATTTAGAAAATGTAAAAATTCAAATTAAAGAAAGTGGTATCCCTGAAAATTTAAAAATAGAATTAGATTTTCTTTCAAATTGGCTTGGCTCATTCGCTGAAATATGTACATTTGATCGGAACAAATTTGACTGGATTCCATGGTCAAGAAGATCGAAACTAATTCGTTCTATGAAAAAGAATGAGAAAATATTTAGAGAGAAATATCCTTACAAAATTTGGCAGAATCTTGGAGTAATCAATGATGAGTCTCGTGCGGTTTTAGCACCACTGGTAGAACTTAGTAAAGAATGGATTGATGTTCGTACAATTTGGGATGAAGCAAATGTTGATAGAAAAAAAGTAAGAGATACGATGTCTCAGCTTGGTGGTAAAATTATGAGAATACATCAACAAGAGTTCCCTGATGAATTTGATTTACCGAGTTGGTTGGAAATTGCAATTGTCTTAGAACAAAAAATAGAACAAGGTGAAAAAGCAAAGATTGCTTGGGAGAAGAAAGTCTTTTTTGATAAAACTAGGAAAGAATTATCTGACAGTTTAACAGAATTAAATTCCTTAGCATCGGGAATTCCTATTAAAGAAGTTTGGATAAATGGGTTGGGGAAAGATTTCGTAGAAAGTTTAAATGCATTAGTTATAGAACCATCTCCTGATAGAGTAACTGATGCTAGAACTAAACTATATAGCAAATCTTTAAATAAATTAATTCTTGCTTGGAAAAAATCACGTGATTATGAAACTGAGATTATAGTTTTTAAGGATAATATTGAAAATATTCCTTCTCAAGAATCAAGAGTAATTGAATGGTGGAACACAAAACCTGATATAATCAATATTAATCAAGACAGTGAAAAATCCTTGGACAAATTAGGATTACCAAATTCTAAACATGAAGTACATGAAATATTATTAAAAATGGAAAAGTGGAATCAAGATTGGGATGAATATAATGATAAAATTAAACCTGAATTGTCAGATAAATCGAGTAGTGAATTTAAATGGGCTGTAGAAAGTATAAACAAAGCATTTGATACTATACCAGATAAAGAATTAAAGGATGATATTTCATCTGTGTTTAGTGATGTTATTTCTGGTGATGAAGTTAATTGGCCTGTGAATGAAATGATTGAAAAAATAAAAGAATTTAGTCCTGATAGGTTGATTGGTATGATAAACTCAATTGATAACCAATTAGAAAGAATATCATTTGATATTGCAAAGAATGAAAGACTTAATGCTCTTTCAGATGATGTTGATGCTCAAAATGCTCTAAATAAAGTTCTTGAAGTTTATAATCGAAATAGAGGGCACATGTCTGAAATTGGACCAGATGTATATAAAGATATGTTAAGAGCCGTACCTATTTGGGTAACGACAGCGCAATCTCCTCAATCAATATTATTAGAACCTAAAATATTTGATTTATTGGTTATAGATGAAGCCACTCAATGTTCACTGACAAATTTATTACCATTAATTTATAGGGCAAAACGGATTGCTGTTATTGGGGATCAGGAACAATTACCTGCAATTCCAACAATAAGCGTTGAAGCTGAAAAAGCACTTGCTCAAAAATATAAAGTTGATGATTGGTTAGAATTATTGGGACATGCACAAAACGATGTTTACAAAACAGCCGTACAATGTTTACCAAGAAGGTTTACTGATATTATCGGGTTAAATGAACATTACAGAAGTCATCCGCTTATTATTGGTTTTTCTAACCAACATATTTACAATAAAAGATTAAAACTGAGGAAAGACCCTGCTCATGAAAAGAAAATACCTATTGGTAATGGTATTTTTGGACAAAATGTTGAAGGCTATTGTGAAAGAGGTAAATGGAATCGAAGTTGGGTTAATAAACCTGAAGCTGATAAAGTATGTGAATTAATTGCAGACCTTCGCGCCCAATGTACTAAGGGGATGTTTGGACACCTAACAATGGGCGTTGTTACACCCTTCAGAGCTCAAGAAGAATATATTCAAGAGAAATTAGAAAATATGGGTTTACTCGAAAAAGTTAAGGTTGGAACTGCCCATACATTTCAAGGAGATGAAAAAGATATAATGATTTTTAGCCCCGTTGTTTCGAAAGGAATAACGGAAAATGCAGCACGTTGGGTCGAGAATCCACACAACCTTATTAATGTTTCTATTACTCGCGCAAAAGAGTCATTATTTTTTGTTGGTGATATGCAAGCATGTGCTTCTCAATCTGGTATATTAGGAAAATTTGTTAATTACGTTAGAACTGTTCAAAAATTAAGAGATACTAGCAAAGAAGAACTCGATTTATTCAGTTGGATGGTCATAGAAGGATTTAACCCTGAGACGCATGTCGTAATAAAGGATGTTGAAGTTGACTTTGTACTTACGCATGAAGGATTACGTTTAGTTGTTGAAGTGGATGGAAAACAACATGACCAAGCTAAAACGCAAGACAAGTCAAGAGATGTATTCTTGCAACAATTGGGCTATAAGGTATTACGAGTACCTGCAAGGTCTGTGCGCGAAACTCCAGCAAGTGTTATTCATGATATTAGAACCCAATTGGAGTATAATTAATGACTAATCTCAACCAAAACTCGGATTAGATACAGGGACTACAGTGGTGGTATCCTTTGGAAAAAAGAGAAAGTAGATAGAAGAAAGCAGAAAGCCTCAAATTCGTGGGGTTTTCTGTATAGATATTTATAACTAGTAGGTTGTAATTTTGATACTATGAAGCGATGCCGATAGCTATGAAAAAAGAAGAATTAGATTTATATATAAGAGTTTATGATAAGGTTGAAGAAAATCTTAAAGAATTAAGAGAAGAAATAATTCATAAGAAGTATATGAATCATAATTTTTTATACAATCGTGAAGATATTGCAATAGTTTATAAACTTCCCAGAAATTCTGGTAAACCTTTTTCAGACTGGACACAAGGAAAAGATAATATTACAAGTGAAGAAGTAAAGATTGCATTTGAAAAAGGAGAATTTGATCTTAATACGTATGTAGCTACATCTTATTGCTTTGAATTATCATGGTTATTTTTTAGGCTTAAAGATATTTTTGGTGAACATGGTGTGGTTGAGGCACCCTACAATGATCATGAATTTTTTGGCAATCTATCGCATACAGCTAATAATTATATCAATTCAACAAGAAGTAATAGTATTAGTTACCTTGAAAAACTTCTGTTGTCAGTACATGAAGAAGCATATAGCTGGATGAAGGAAGCTCGAAACGCATTGCCAATTGATGAGGATTAATAAACTAGTTGATTATTACTAATTATCTTCATATTTCAAGCCCCACTTCGTGGTTCTTTTTGTTTGTGGGATGATGTGTAGATTCATTAGTATAAGACTCGAGGAAAACTCTGTAAAAACTGTAAATATTAATTATATAATGGCTCAATCGTTTATTAAATATATTCTGTTCTTTTTATTCACTTTATCTTGTCTTTTCGCAAGATCTAATACAATTGATAACTTAAAGATTGCTTCTATTATATCGCGGGATGGTACAGTATCTATTTCAGAAACGCGGACATTCAATTTTAAGGGCAGATATAATTTTACATATCTAAAAATCAATAAAAAGTTATTTAAAGAAATCTATGATATACGGGTATCTGAGGGCAGCACAAAATACCTTAATTCAAGTAATTCAGAGCCAAATACTTTTCAAATTCATAATGTTCACGTGCTTTTTCAATGACAACTGGATCTAGAAGAGTGGCTCTACCATTTTCATGAATTGCCACCATTTCATTTGATGGATTATAATAAACTGACCTTTTTGCATTCTCGTCTCTCATCATAGATTGATTTGGTAGACTAATATGTAATAAATGCTCCAAATTAGGTCTTGTTATTTTTATAATGGGTGAATCACTATTCAAATTATTCATCTATGTCCTCCCTAAATACATAATTGGACGGATCATGTTGATGAGAAATCGAAACCTTGAATTGAATATGATAGTCATCTAATTTTGTTAATTTTTCCTTCATCTCTTCTGCATCAACACTAGCATCCTTAAAAAGAACATTGTCTATATTTTTAAAAGTTTGTTTAAACATATTTTATTTACATTTTTTGCTATTGTCGTTGTGGATGGGGAGAGAATCGAACTCTCGTTGAAGTTGTCCATGTACTATCTTCTTACTTATCTCACTACCAAGTGCCCATCCATAAAAAACGTGTATTGCATTTAGTACTATTTGGTTTACAGAAATTTACCACCATCCCCAAAGTTTCTACAATGGGGAGATGTACGTATTTTTGGGTGTTTTCATTAAGTATTTTTGCCTGTTTTAATTAAGTAGTGGTATTTTATAAACAAATCCACGAATGTGAGGCTTTATGGTTAAAAGTTTCTGATGCAAACTATGAATTGATCAAATCTTTAAAACTAATGTTTAATCATATAGGACAAATTTTCCTTCAGAACCGCTGAAGCAGTCAACATCCCAGAAAACAATGCACTCGATACGCCAACCGTTGTGATATCTTGGCCAGTATAAAAAAGATTTTTTATATCAGATTTTGGACGCAGCCAGCGCTGGCGAAAACGATCCGGCCTATGGCTAATGCCGTACATTTCACCTTTTTGGTAATTGGCCAAATCACGGACAGTTAAAGGTGTTGAAAGTTCTTTATAGGCCACGGCATCACGAATACCAGGAACCTGTTCTAATACAACATTAAGAATTCGATCTGACAATTTTTCTTTGGCATCTTCGTAGCCTTGCCCACGTTTTTTCCATGAAGAATCTTGCCATTTTGTATACCAGTCCCAGCTGCTCATAGTAATAGCTTCCATGGTTGCATAGCCAGCATGATTTTTGTCCCAAGCTTGATCTTTTGCAGATGGGAAAGATACATATACAACCGGGAAATCCGCTTCTGGATTATTGGAATAGTCCTGAACATTTTTATCATGATTATAGCCGGGGTAAATCCACAAATTGGTGTTGGCGATCCCTAATTCATCTGCAGATTTATTGAGCCCAATATGCAGGCAAGCGTAGCTTTTAGTTTGTTCCACTTTTTCCAGACGATTTTTTAATCTGGAATGATTGTTTCCATTTTTGAGTAGTTTATCCATTGTATTAACTACGCCCGCATTACTAATAATGGTATCTGCTTCAATCTCATCCCCATTTTCCATAATAACACTGACAGCAGTACCATTATGTATCTTGATTTCATCCACACCCGCATTAACCATAAGAACGCCATCGTTACTTTCAATCAGGTCTGAAATTGTTTCAGCAATACTTCTGGATGATCCTGTGGGGTAATTTCCGCCATCAAGGTAGTGCCGAGCCACAAATGCGTGCATGGCAAAACTACTTTGAGCAGGAGGGAGGCCATGATCTCCCCACTGTCCGGTGAGGACACCTATTAATTGCTGATCATCCGTCAAGCTTGATAGCACATCAAGAGTGGTGCGATCAGAATAAGAAAAGAATTTTCGTGTCATAAAAGGGTAGGAGAGAGTACTCAAAATCCCGGGAAGTGCCTTGTTGTTGAAATAGGGCCGGGCACTGCGGGTCGCCTGATCCAGGAGATCCATATAGGTCATAATACCTGATTCTTCCTTAGGAAAATAAGAAATCATATCTTCTATAAACTGTTCCCGAGGTGCAACAAAATTATAGGATTTATCAGGAAAAATGATCCGGTCGTAATTTTTATCCATCGGAGACCACTGCAGTTTGTCACCGGAGATTAGATCAAACAGACGACGGATGGGTGAATGCGAATTATGAACCTGACCTATATAATGGATTCCCACATCCCATTCATAATTATCTCTGTGAAAGGTATGTGTCCAACCGCCGATCTTAAAATGTTTTTCCAGCACTAGAACACGTTTCCCTTTCAGGCTCAGTAAAGCAGCTGTGCAGAGACCGCCAATACCGGAACCAATAACAATAGCATCAAACTTGTTATCAGCTAGACCTGGTTTATAACTTTTCCATTTCTTCATTTCAAATTCTCAAGGTTACCAGAATCTACCCATCATCCCACAAACAAAAAACCCCACGAATGTGGGGCTTGATGATTACATTTCTAATGGATTATTAGATTTAGAACCATTAAAATCAAAAACAAAATTTTTGCCATCTGACCACACATAAAAAATGTCTAGTTATTCTTCCTCGTCTGATTGAATTTCTTTAGAATTTTCAGTTTTTTTTTGCGCTCTAAAATAAATGAAACCCACAATCAGAGCTATCGTCATTACAATTGCGTCAGTTGGTATATTCATAATAATCTCCTTCAACAAATATACCCATCATCCCACAATAAATTCCAATGATTGATCTAACTTCACAAATACAAACCTCGCAACCGGATAAACCCTTTATTTAATTAATATCTAGTATTACGTTTATTAAAATTGAAGCATCTAAAGTATTTACTAATCCATTTGAATCATAGTCCGCCAGAAAGAATTGTAATTCGTTAGGCGTTAAATTGCCGAATATAAAATCATAGATTAAAAGTAAATCAGTAATGTCTATACGACCATCGATGTTTATATCACCTACGAGGTATGGGTAGGAATAACGATATAAAAATGAATATGAATCATTCATAATTTGGTCAAAATATTCATTTGGGCCTCCAGCCCAACTTCCATTAGATGTACCCCAATATTCATGCAATAGCCCTTCTTCAGCATAAAGTTCGTTTACTATATTTAATTCGTTTAGACGATTATGAATAAGGTTTGAACCATAAACAAATGGTAAAAATACGTCTATCGTAAAAGGATAACCTGAATCAAATGGAATGACAGCATCTGATGTTCCGTGAAACATAATTGTGGGTGTGTCATTCTCTGGGCCTATCCAGTCTAAATCACCAATCGCTCCCCAGCAGCTGACAACTGCTTTTGGTTTACTTTCATGGTCAAAATTATTCCCTTCGCAATCGATACATCCAAGATCTGGATCGTCTCCTCCTCCATAGGTTGCTTCGGGTCTTTCATCATCTTCTGTAAAGGCCAAATGAAGCCCTATAAATGAGCCTGCGCTTGTACCCCAAACAAATATATTTTCATAATCAATACCATAATCCTGATGAAATTCACGTAAATATCTTATAACGGCACTTGCATCTTGTACACCTCGATAAACAGCTCTTTCTCCACTATAGCTGCTGAATATATTCAATCCCAGCCTGTAATTCATACTGACCGCAACATAGCCCCTTTTGGCAGATGCAATTGACAGGGCTACAACGTCGTCAACCTCGTTATGGCCTGAAAAAAATGCACCTGAATGAATAAATATAATTACAGGTCTATTCGTTAATGTATCCCCAGTCGGTTCATAGATATCCATATCCAGATCAATATCATAAGTATTCCATTCAAACAAAAAAATAAAGGGGAGATCGGGGGCATTGCCATACACCACGTCTTCAGTTATAGTTACTTCGTCGAAAATTTCATCTAAGTAACGTGTCTGGGACATTGAATATGAAAAAACAAATAAAATCAAAGTGAGTATTCGAAGAATCATTTTAAAATTTATATTTGTTTTGCCACAATAATAATACCATTATTCTAGAAAATTATTTTTCAATTACAAAAATTGGTTCCAGCACAATAGTGATTGCAGTTAAGAAGAAAGATAATTTTATTTTAGCAATATCAATTTCTTTGTTTGAGTGAAATTACCCGCCTGGATTTTGTAAAGGTAAACCCCTGATGAGACTGACATTCCTTGATTATTAGTCGCATTCCATTGAATTGATTTAAAGCCAGCATTTTGTTGGTTGTTTACCAAAGTTCTAACGACTCTTCCCATTATATCGTAGATAATAATATTGATTATAGCATCTTCTGGTAGGTCGTAACGAAGAGTGGTCAATGGGTTGAAGGGATTAGGGTAGTTCTGATACAAACGGTATGTGGCCGGGATAGAATTATTGACTAATGTAGATAATCCTGAATTTGAATAGCCGGGTGTAGGCGATATAAAATCCCATACATCATCACCATCCGGTATTCGACCATAGGACTGATCTGTGGTTTGTGATTCAAACGAAATATAATCAATAATCGTTGTACCATCCGGTTTAATCAATGCCAGGGTTTCGCCATCTGAGCTTAATTTAAAATTGGTATGCAATGTCCCCTGGGACTCATCATTATCACACCAAATAATCAAATGACTCCCGGGCATGATTATAATAGCCGTATCTGGAAATTGCCATAGAGTCAAGTTATCCAGATCATCTGTTAAATATAATCCAGATAAGCTTAAAGCCTGATCAGTAGGATTATATAATTCAATCCAATCGTCAAATTCACCCGCTTCGTCTACGTTAGTTGCATCATTATCGGCCAACAATTCATTTATTTTTAATTGATCAGTTAAATGGCCAGGAATCTCGAATGGATAATCATCAGCATCATAAATGTAATAAGCACCCATATCAGCAGTGGAGCCATCTTCATCAGGCTCAGAATCAGGGTCACCCGCATCAATACAGGGAGAGTTGGAGTGAAGTCCTAAATTATATATTGTTTGATCTATAAAAAGAGGATCAGTAAATAAATTTCCTTCACCATCAAGCAACTCAGAATCTGATAGAGTGTAGCTGACGGATATGGCGGATAATTCATCCGCATAAACTGATGATGATAAATTATTAGACAATATGTTATTTACTATTTCTGCTGTTCCACCGCCAGCGCCTTCATTCTTTTGGTAGCAAGATACAGCTGTGTCATTATAGAAAAACGTATTGTTTGTAACATAAGCAGAAGAATTATCTTTTATGGCTATTCCATGGTTACCCCCCACAACTAAATTCCTATCTAGAGTCACCGTAGAGCCCTGACCCACTGAAATTCCTTTATCCCCCGCATGATAAATCAGGTTTGAAGAAATAAGGATTCCTTCAGAGCTTTCTCCAATATCGATCCCATCAGAATTGGGCCCTATAAAGTCATATATTCGGTTGTTTCTGATAATACCATTTGTCACATTATCTAGATCAATGGCATCTGTGTCTTGTGCGTCAGACCCATAAAATGTACAGTTTTGAATCAACGCATCGCCTCCTTTAACATTGATATAATCACAAATATATTCACATGTAATTGAACTGTTGTTGACAACGATGGAACCCCCCTCAGCATATATGGGGAATTCAACATTTTCAATCTCAACATGATCTAAAACAATATGAGATTGAATGCTGGATATTGCGCCACGATGGACCATTGGGTCCATACCAGTGGACGCACCTGTCAATCTCAGGTGAGAAATAGTTGATGAATCTGTTTCATTATTAAAACAAAGTGCTCCCCATCGATTATTCCCGATAGAACTATGAGAAATGATTTGCACCGGGTTCTCTTCGGTTCCATTGATAATTAGCTGACCCTCCACAATAATATTTCCTTCTTCAGGCATCCTAATCTCTACCCCTTCGCTGAATGTGACTACAGCTCCTGAAGGTATTGTTAAATCCTGGACAACTGCGTATGGCTGCTCATTGGTGAGTAATGTATTTTCTGTGATTACATCAGGTAGAATAACTTCTTCAGATAATTGGAAAACAGCTGTAAATAAACTATCCGTAATACAATTGTAATCTATACGCGTGGAATCTGAGGCTCCTTCCCATCCAACGAATTGATAGCCGGGTAGAGGTAGCGCTAGAATGGATATGGGTTTATTCTTAAAGTAGGTCCCTTCTCCATCCGGATGAATCACGGAAACGTCATTCACCGATACCTTGCCGGCATTCGGAGGTTCAACAGCTATAGTTACTTGAACCGTGCCGTCCAAATTCAACTCATTGATAAATTGATTCAGGACAGTATTATTCCTGTTTTCGGAAAATTGTTTTATTTCATCGAGTTCATCAGCCCAATTATTCATCGAAGATACGCCGCCTTGATTTCCCCATCTATCTATATGACGGGGCATCTCTAAAGCAATAGTGCCACTCAAACTATCCACAATAGTATTAATTCTTTCAGGAAGGAACGTATTGCTTAAGTGGGCAGCGGCCCGCTGGATAAACCGATCCTGAAAAAACTGGCCGTTGAGTAAATTTTTAAATAACCAATAATTATCCATAAGATTATCCAATAGATTCATATTGCTATTATTGACATTAAAACCCCGATCAAGGTCAACGATCATCCACTGCCATTTCCCATCTTCATCGCGGGATCGCCACCATTCCCTATTGTGCCCCCAACTAGTATTCGCGCAAAACAGGGTCATAACAAGATGGTCAATAAAACTGTCAATATTCATCCATTGCTGGATCTGGCCATATACGACAGGGTTATTCAGATCGTTATTCAGAATGTAATTGGTCATTGTATTATAGTGATCCATAGTTCCTTCGACAACCAGCAATTGTGTTCCAGATGATGTGGATGCATATTCCAGATGATCAATATTATCGGGATTAACGTTGAAGTTTTCGAAAAAATAATGAGTATCAAATTTCTCACGTATATTATGTATGCCCCAGTATGCTCCATTTAAAAAAAGCGCAGAGGGCGTGTAGGCCATATAGCCACAATCCATCATTCCAGATGCCAAACTCTCGGTCATGGGGTCTCTAATCAACGTTTCTTCCCAGTCATCGCCGCCATTTCGGAATACAATTCTGGAAAAATTGGCTATCTGCTTATTTTCAAATAATTGATAGTGTATAAAATCCTGACCAAAACGATTTCGGGTATAGATCGTAAATGGTTTCTGAGGCTTAGTCCAAATATTGAGCCCTCCAAGTCTGGCACCGGCATTAGCTGTAAACCCATGATCAGTTTCCGGAGTAAAATACTGAATGGTGACCGGTATTTCCCTTTGCTTATACTCATTTTCATAAATGCCAATATCATCATCCCAAAGTGTTTCCGGTTCAGCCACAAGAGATATGGTTGGCAGATGATTTTGTTCATCTATAAAATAAGTTGATGCCATTATCTCGCCGGGAAGTTTATTAGTATCTATTGATCGTGCTTTCAGGATAGTTGTAGCTACAATAGTGAATGGGGCAGTATAAAGACTAGACCCTGAGCCCGGTCGAGATCCATCAAGCGTGTAAAATATCTGTTCCGTGTCTGAGTCAACAGAAAGTTCAATGGTTTGAGAGCCGCTATAAAATCCGGCATCCAGCGATGATTCTACAGGACCTGATACTTCTGTACTATTTGTTGGCGCAGTATTATTGGGACTGCCAGGTGTAGGTTCACCAAAAAAAGACCAGGTATTATCATCTATTCGCCTGCCGGATGATACGTCTGTGATCTGATTCCCAAAGGTTAATGAGTCAACCAACTCCGCATTGGAATAACTCCTTCCGATCAGTTCAAGGTCAAAACTAATATCCGAACTGGTTCCACTTGCTTGATGTAATTCCACCGCAACAACATTTTGTCCAGTGACAATTTCATTAGCAGAAATTGTCCACTCAAAGAACGTATCTTCATCATTACCGCCCACTGTTGCAGTGGCATAAGTGTTAAAGGTAGTTGTCCCCGCAGGAATGTTAGTCCTAACAACTTCATTGCCATTTAAATAAATAATTGCACCGTCGTCCCTTTTTAAACCGAGACTCAGAGTCTGTATATTTTCAGGGCTATCCACCATAAACATATGCCGAAAATAGGTTGTGATATACTTATCATTATCGTCTGGACCATATTCCACCACTGTCATTTCATCTCCATCTCCATAGCCTAACTCTGCGTAACCTGAACTCCAATCGTCATCATTAAAATCAATCTCTCTCCAGTTAGATCCTTGGTCAGAACCATCATCCAAGTATTTCCAAAGCGACCCCTGTTCAATAAGGGTATAACTTTCCGTTTGATCAGCACTGAATAGGCCTAGCTGTTCACCATTTTTACTTATTTTAAAATTTGTATGATAATGCCGTGTCGTGAAGTTGTCCCAAGGCCAGTATGGCCTAGCATAAACCTGACTGGGACTCTCATTGTAATTGTCTGCCCAAATTATCAAATACCCTTCGGCATTAATAACTGTACCATCTGGAATCTTCCATTTTAAGGGGTTTTCAAGATCATCTGTTATAAAAAAGCCATCTAAGGTGTATGGTACAACATCCGAATTGTACAGTTCAATCCAATCACTGTAGTCATCAAAATCATACATTTCTGGGTAGGTACCCACATTTGAGGCTAAATATTCATTGATCACAATATCCTGGGCATGAATACCAAAGTTATAGAATAGCAAAAAGAATAAAATTGCTCTTAATTGTTTGTATACCTTCACAGAATAAATTTAGAAATACTTGGTATCACCTGACAGAACAACTTACAACCAAGATTTAACTATACCTTTCGCTTTAAATTACTTTGGAATATCCGTTTAACAATTTCGATTGCATAAAATGCTTGATCCAGAATGAATTATAAATATTTTACATATTGAGAGATGGAAAGTGGTTGAGAAGGCTGATTTATTTTAACAATACCATTTTTTTTGTTTGCGTGAACTCTCCAGCTTCAATGCTATATATATATACTCCTGATGATACTGACATACCTTGGTTATTAGTCGCATTCCAGATGACTGATTTAAAACCAGCGTCTTGGGTTGTATTAACCAGTGTCCTTACTTCCCGACCCAGCATATCGTAAATGGTGATATTCACTAATGCATCTTTAGGTAGATCATAACGTAGCATTGTTATCGGGTTAAAAGGATTTGGGTAATTTTGATGAAGTACATATGTGTCAGGAATCATATTCTCATTAATGGCTAGTGTGTTACTAATATCAATCATTATGTCCCATACATCAGAAGACATTGTAGTATCAATATTATCGGTACTAAATACTGTCCATTGTCCATTAATAACTGTCTGC
>Ga0257127_1001853_pt1 | contig 14109 bp, 17 predicted proteins | sample SI060_135mmetaG_FD_190152 | JGI IMG/M metagenome (GOLD analysis project Ga0257127, IMG submission 190152) | Marine microbial communities from Saanich Inlet, British Columbia, Canada - SI060_135m | ecosystem: Environmental > Aquatic > Marine > Inlet | place: Canada: British Columbia | collected... | reverse complement strand
CTTGTGAGAGCATTGTTGTTTGTGGTTGTAATCCAATATGACCCATAACAGGAATTCCAATATCTACAATAGCACTAATTGTTTCAGCCATAATTGAACCTCCTTCAAGTTTTACTGCATCAGCTCCTGCTTTAATTAATTTTCCTGAATTAGTAATTGCATCTTCAATGCTTGCTTGGTATGACATGAATGGTAAATCAGCTACTAACAATGAATTATTTCTTGCTCTACTCACTGCTTCAGTAAACATTATCATTTGATCCATGGTTACTGGAATTGTGTTTTCATAACCAAGCATTACCATTCCTGCACTATCTCCAACTAACATTACATCAATTCCTGCTTTGTCACATAGTGATGCTAATGTATAGTCATAACTAGTAATTACTGAGATTTTTTGTTTCTCTTTTTTCATATTGATAACATCTTGTACTGATTTATGCAATTCTTGCTCTCCTTGAAAGATTATTTTTTATTTGAATCACATTTTCTGTGAGATTTTTTTTGTTATCAAAATCATTAATTATTTTCTTTAGATAATTTGAATTCTTTTTAGATAATCGCTTTGATTCAGAAATTAATACATCAATTGCCCTAGTTACATTATCTACAATTGTAATATTTGCAGTCTGCGATGTTCTTGATAATGGATTTAGATCAAATGTGATTACAATTTTCCCTGCTTTTCTTAATGCAATTGTTCTATCTCCATCCTCTAATGGTACTACAACTACATCTGCTGCAAAAATTCCATCTTTATCTACAATCCTTCTTGATGAATCAATTCCTGGTAGTTTTGTTGATGATTTTTTATCAATACCGAAAATCTCTTTTGCTCCATTATTTTTGAGAGTCTTTATGATTGCCTTTTTTCTTTTTTCATTTGCATAAAATAGATTTATCTCAAGTTTTGCTTTGGTATGTTTTGAGAGTCTTATGATTTGCTTTGGACATAGTGCTGCAACATTTCCATTAATTGAGATTACTGGTATTTTTGCCAAAAGAAGTTGGGCTGCAGCTGCCCTAATTGCTAATTTTGCAGTCTTGCCTGTTTTCTCGCCTAATAGATAATCAAATGCCTCACCTCTGCCTTGAGCTAGAAGTCCTTCTTTTGCAACTAGACCATTATCAAATCCATTAACCAATTTTTCACGAATAAGTAAAGACTTGACTCTTGGATGTGACTTTGGAATTAATGACATATGTATTCAATTAATTATTTAGAACTCTTGCTCCAACTTCATCTAATTCTGATTTTATTATAATTCCTTCAGGATATTTTTGTAAAATTTCTAAGACTTTATTTTCATTATCTTTTGTAATCATTGAAAAAACTGTTTCACCAAATAATGCAATTCCACATTTTAAATTATTTTTTGTAAATTCATCTATCAATTTTTGCATTTTTGGAGTCATTACATTTACATATTTTGCAAATTCTAAAGACATGTCTTGAAAATGTTCATAGTCTTTTGATTCTAATAGTTTGTTTACCATTTTCCCACCTAAACCATTAATTTGAGATAATCTCTCTTTGATGAATTTGTTTGTAGATATTGGTGAAAAACAAATCATAATAATTGAAATTTTTCCTACAGGGATTTTCTCAACGTTACCAATTCCTGGTGCCCCTGCCTTTATACGAACTTCAAAACCACCATGGTATGATGCTAATACATCTCCTAACCCTGTTTTACAATTAACTTCTGCATTATGTGCAATTTGTCCTATTCGTGTTTTATCTAATTTAGTTTCAAGTGCTTGATCTAAAGCATATGATAGTGATAATGCAACTGCACCACTAGAACCTAAACCGTATCCAACTGGAATTGAAATCTTATGTTTAATATCAAAAAATTTTCCAGAAAATTCACCTAGTTTTAAAAATTCATTTAAAACATATTCTGAGATGTCTGTTTTATCTGATTGATACCCTTGTGTTGAAATTTCAAAATGCGATTCTTGATTATTTTTTGTTTGAATTTTTACTTGTGTAGTAACACCTTGTTTGATAGAAAAACCTGCACCCATGGAACCTAAGTTTTCTAAATTATTTTGATCATCTTCCAAGTGAGCCTTGAAAAAGCCAGTTACATGTGCTGGACAAAATGCTTTTGCCTCCATCATTGATCTAAGTTTAAACTTTACACAAAATATAAGAATATGGATTAAATTAATTAAATTAATATAAATTGACTAAATTTGTTCGACGCCTACAGAGGATTGGGAGTAGCCTACTAGTTTCATTGCCAAAAGAATGGGTTGATGCTAATAATCTTGGTAAAAGCAGCCAAGTTGAAATTGAAACTGGACAAGACAGTATTTCAATTTCTGCAAATAAAGAAACTAGACCTACAAAAGAACTTCAAATCACATATCCCCTTCCAAAAGAAGAAAATATTGTAGCTGATATTACTGGAGCATATCTTTTAGGATATGATATTATTCAAATAAATTCAAAATCAACTATTCCTGGAGAAGATCGAGAAAAAATTCGTAACTCTATGAGGAGATTAGTTGGAATGGAAATTATTGAAGAAGATGCATCACACATTAACATGCAATTTCTTTTAGATGCAACAACACTTAATCCTGAAAAAATTCTAAAAAGAATGAGCTCCATTGCACTTGGAATGTATGATGATACATCAAATGGATTAATTTTAGATGATAAATCAAATTTACAAACATTATCAAATCGAGATGTTGAAGTTAATCGGCAATATTTTTTATTAGTTAGATTAATTCGTAGTACTCTTGTTGATAAAAGATTAGCTAATGTATTTAATTTAGAAAATATTGATGTCTTAGATTATAGAGTTGCAGCAAACCTTCTTGAAAATGCAGGTGATTCAATAGTTGAACTTTCAAATTTTATCTACAACTCTACTTTGTCAAAAATTCATTCAAAAAAAATCTTTGATGTAGTTAAAGATTTTAACAAACTTGCAGAAAAATCAATTGATGCATTTACAAAACCTGATAGATTATTAGCAATTGAAGCAATTTCATTACATAAGCAATATGAGGAAAATCTTAATTCACTTAAAACCGTATTAGGTAACAAAAAAGAAATCCCAATAGATTTTTTAGATTTAGTATACATGTTTGAACGAATTGGACAATCATGGGCAGATGTTGCTGATCTTGTACAACCTATCTATAATCAATAGTTAACATATTTTCTTTTTTGTAGCATACATCAAAACCGCACAAATTGTTTTTGAATCTTGAATTTTTCCAGTTTTAATCATACTTAGCAATTTTTTCATCTCTATTTTCTCAACTGATAATATTTCATCTTCATCTAACTTCAAATCTGAAATTTTCTTCAATCCTGAGGCTACAAAGCAGTGAATCACTTCTTCATTATACCCAATTGAAGGATAGTATGTTACTAGTGGAGTCATTTTTTTAGCTCTATAGCCTGTTTCTTCTTGTAATTCTCTAAATGCACATTTCTCTGGCTTTTCTCCTTTTTCTAGGGTTCCAGCAGGAATTTCCAAAACATAACCGTGTGGATATCTGTGTTGTTTTACAAGAATCACTTTTTTATCTTCATCAAATGCAAGCATTGCTGCAGCACCACGGTGCTCAATTATTTCACGTTTTACTTTTCTTCCTTCTATTTTCCCTTCATAAACACTAAGACCTAAAATTTTTCCTTTGTAGATTTGTTTCTTCTTCATATAAAATCTTAGAAATTATTATTATTTAATTTGTTTGATATGTCAAATGTAATTTTGGTGATTTTTTAGAATCATTAATAGCCTTTTCTAACCATTTAATATAAAATGAAATCTTTTTTGGAATAAACAAATCTGCTGATTTTACATTTTTAATTGTTCTAACTTTTTGTGTAAGCTCATCCATTTTGAAAATATTTTCACTATACATTAACAAAACAATCTGATTTTTTGCTATAAATGGAATTTGTAAATATGATTCTGAAAATACTTTATTCATTTTATCTAGTGTTTCTTTAAGATCTCCTTCTATCCAAGCAAGTATTGCATGAGGAATAAATTCATCAATTTTTTTTGGATCATAAACTAATGTAAATTGAACTCCATCATTATTTTGTAATTTTTCAATACATCTTGTAATTGTTTTTGCTGACATGTTAGTATTACTTGCAATTTTTTCAATTTTTTGTCTTGGATCTTTGATTAACTCTTCTAGAATTTCAAAATCTGTTTTTGTAAAATCAGAATCATATCCCGGACTCTCAGCTTCAAAAATTGATAATACTTTAACATCTTTCATCAATTTATTTGCAAGTTCAATTTTTTCTTCTGGATTATCTTTAATTACTATACTACAAACTGTTATTCCACCAATACACGGTGCTACAAAATATGGTTCTCCAACTAGACTAATTTGTTCTAATATTTCATCAATATTTTCACCTGATACCACAAAATACAATACACCATTTCCTAAAACTGGAGGTTCAATTTTGATGAAAAATTCCTCAATCACTTTCTTTTCTATCATTTTTTGAATTCGTTTCTTGACTGCACCACCTGAAATTCCTAATTCAATTCCTATTTGCCTACTTGATTCTCTACAATTATTCAATAATTTATTGAGTATCTTCATATCTAAATTGTCCATTATGTAACTCCAAATATCATAATGATATAAGAAAATAACTAATTGGATATAAGATTGTCCATTATATTATTCTTATATCCATATACATTAAATATCATACATTTTATTAGATATTGTGGATTACAGACTACGATTAGCCAAAAGAATGCTATTCAACAAAAAAGGAAGTCTAATTGGTGCAGTTTTAGCTGTGACAATTGGAATTTTAGTAATTCATGTTAACTTTGTAATATTTCAAGGACTCTTTGATGCTATAGTTAGAGACATTAGTGATTACAGAAATGGTGATATTCTTGTAACTGACGAGGCAGATTATATTGATAAATCTGATTTATCACTTGTAAATTGGTTTGAACGAATTCCATTTGTTGAAGCAGCAACGCCCCGGCTTTCATCAACGGCTGAAATGAATATGACAAAAAATGGAAAATTAATTGAAGAAACTAGAATTCCTATTGTTGGCGTTGATCCCTTTCGTGATATTAGGGCATCAACTGTTCATGAAACAGTTACAGAAGGAAACTATGTGTTTTCAAGAAATACTATTGTATTAGGATCTAATGTTGCAAGAGATCTTGGAGGAGCTCAAGTTGGTGATAGTGTTAAAGTTCTTGTAACTGATAGATATGGTCAAGATCAAATTAGACGATTTACTGTATCTGGTATTGCTAATTCTCCTGGTGGTCAAGGATTTGATTATTCTGCAGTTATACATATTGATACTTTACGTGATATGATGAGCAGATCTGGAGATACTGGTTCACTTATGGTGAAACTAAATGATCCTTCAAAAGCAGATGAAGTTAAAGAATTCTTTTTACGTTCATTCCCTAATGATGATTTCCTTGCAGAGACTATAGAGGAATCAGCTGAAGAGCAACTTGCTGGTTTTAGATCTGGCATTGCAATGATTAGCATGATAGGATATTTTGGAATGGGGTCATCTGCATTTGCCATTCTTACAATTCAGATGATGTTGGTTAATGGAAAAACTAAAGAAATTGGTATTATGAGAGCAATTGGAGCTAAAAGAAAAGATATCCTAATACTTTTTATTTTCCAAGGAATAATTATTGGAGCAATTGGAGCCTGTATTGGAACTGCAGCAGGCTTGGGTTATACTGTCTATGCAGATATCACAAAAATGTCATTCAATAACAGCCTCCCTCTTGAAGTAACGTATAACTGGGAAAAAATTATACAAACTGCTCTGACTTCATTTATTTTAGCAATAATCTCATCACTATACCCATCGTATAGAGCTACAAAGCTGTTACCCGTGGAGGCAATGAGAAGTGTCTAGTGTACTTGAACTTGTTAATGTTAGTAAGATTTACGGCGAAGGAGATAGCGAAGTCAAGGCACTTGATAATGCATCTTTTTCAATTAAACGAGGAGAAATTGTTTTAATTGTTGGTAGCTCTGGTTCTGGAAAATCCACATTACTAAACATGATTGGATTATTAGATTCTCCAACAAATGGACAAATATTCATTGATGGAACAAATACTACGTCACTTGGAGACAATAAAATTTCTTCATTTAGAAATACCAAATTAGGATTTATTTTTCAATTCTCTAACTTATTAACAGATCTTTCAGTTTTAGAAAATGTGTTACTGCCAATTCAAATTGCAGGATTAAGTAGTACTGCTGAAAAAGATGCTAAAGATTTACTCAAAGCAGTTGGACTTGAAACTCAAATGCATAAACGTGCAAACAAAATATCTGGAGGACAAGCTCAACGAGTAGCTATTGCAAGAGGATTGATCAATAAACCATCAATTGTATTAGCTGATGAACCAACTGGTAATCTTGATTCAGTAACTTCTGGAACTATCGTACAATTAATGAAATCAATGGCTAAAAAACTTAATCAAACATTCATTATCGTTACACACGATAGAGAACATTTTGGTGATGTTGATAGAGTTATTACAATTAAAGATGGTAAAGCATTTGAAGGTGATCAACCATCAACAATGGAGGTTTTAGCATAATGAATTGGAAATTATTATTGTCATTATTTATTTTGTTTCTCACCCCGTTAATTTTTGATGAATCATATGCTCAAATCACCTCTGGTGGATTTGGAGACTCTCCTTTTGAAAGAAATTTTGGAGACATCAAATTTTTAGATGCATATTTTGGTACATTAGATGATAAAATAGAAATCGAGTCTGGAGATGCCAATGTTCCATTTACAGTTGTATTTGCAAATGTAGGAACTCAAGATATTACTGGAATTAGAGGCCAGTTATCATTACCTTTGGGTTTTTCAGCATCTGATGGTCCAGGTTCAATTATTCGTGCTGATAGTAATTCAAATTCTGATGCAGGTGATAATTTTCACTTGACATTTTTTGTAAATTTAGATAAAAATGTGAAAATTCAACAATATCCTGGAACTGTTAAAGTCGATTATTCTAGATTGAGAGAATCTGGAGTTAGAACAGCATTTGAAGATTTCAATTTTAAAGTAACCGGTGATAGTGTAATAAATGTAAAAGCATCAGATCCATTTCTAACATCATTAAAAACAAATGACGTAGTTATTGAAATTGCAAATGATGGAACTGCTCCAATTTCTAGTGTAGATATTATTGCAACAAATACATCCACAGAACTTGCATCAACTTCATCATCAACTACCAATATAGAAAATGTAGTAATTTTGGAATCAAGCTGGGATGTTGGAAATATTAATTCAAAATCATCTAGATATCTAACTGCAACAGTTTACATTCCTGAAGGATTGAAGGGTGATACTTTGAGAATTCCTTTGGCAATTTCATATTATAATGCACATGGTGATAAACATGAAATTTCAAAAATAGTTGATTTTTATATTAAAGGATTAATTGATCTTCGTATCTTTAATGTAGATGTAATCGAACTATCTGGCACACAAATGGTTGTTGGAGAAATAATTAATGAAGGAAATGAAGATGGGTTGTTTGGTTTTGTAACAATTGAACCTAGAGGTGATTCTAATATTAAATCAAATACACAATTTATTGATGAAATTGAAACAGATGCCCCTGTACCATTTAATCTTCCAATTGAATTTGAAGATGAATTAAGATCTGGAGAGCATGACATTACCATTACTGTTAGATACAAAGATAGTACAAGAGATGAAATTTTTCTAACACATGATACAACCATTTTTGTCAAAGAACCTTCAAACAATGATGAGGAGGGACTTGATCCAACAATCATCATTATTCTAATAATTGTGGCTATTGGAGCAGGAATTTACATTATGCGTAGGCGTAAAAATGCGATAATTAAGACTAGTAACTAGATTTTTAATTACTAAAACAAAATTAAGATAATTGAAATTAAGCATTATTGTTTTACTTGGAGTTTTAGTTGTAGGTGGAATTATAATTTCATTGGGTTTTATTACAAATCAAGAAAATATTGTAATTTCTGAAATATCAAACCAATATGAAACATTAGAAAAATATAAAATTGAATTAGAAAAAATTAATCAATCTAATCAAGAGGTATTAGAAGATCTTCAAAACCAATTGAAAAATTCTGATAATGTACATTTAGATCAATTAAATGAAGAAATTGAAACTATCAATCAAGTAATCAGTGATAATAAAGCAGAACTTGAACAAGTAATTCAGAAATTATCACAAGTAGATTCTAAACCTTAATTTGATATATTCTAAAAGCTCATTTCATAGTTACATCCTAATTTAGTATGATGTAGTTGAGTATTGGAAAATATCATTTTGTTTTTAGTTAAAATTTCTGAGGTTTGTCATAATATTGTAACTACAAGTTTTATTTTCTAAATTCATATAGTAACTAATTAAATTATTTTTGTTGGAAACTCACAGGAAACTAACAATAATTGGAGCTATCTTGTTAGTAATGACATTTTTAATTAATAATTACCATCAAGAAACTCATCCTGGGGTGGGATTTAACTATGCATATATCCCTGGAATTTTGATGCTGGCAGTTTTAGCAATTAGTTTTATAATATTTACAAAAGACAGAATGAAAGAATCTTAATTTTTTAACTTCATGTTATTGAATTTAAATATAATTTTATTTTACATATCATCTATATTTTACTTGAAAAATTCTAAATTTTTATAGATCTAGTCAGGCTCACAGAGATCCTGTAAGATTATAAACAATTACTTGATCTTGCGATTATGCCTGGCGATGAGATTGAAGTTCCAAAGGAATTACGAGAATTCATGCTAGAAGAAGCTGAAGAAACATTTCTTGGACAAAAAAATGGTGCAGAAAAACAATACCGTTATGGCAATTTACACATTAGAGAATATGATGATAAATTTTTAGTTCATAATGATAGAATTGATCCTAGAAAAGATCCAATTGGACATTTAGTTTATGATGCACCAGAAGTTTTGATTGGTTTGGCGTGTGCGATTTTTGGAGGTTCACAAATTGCTAAAAAAGTAATGAATACAAATTCAAAAAAATTAACTTTTACATCTAGTTTGTTTTCATCAATAATTTCTGGATATATTGGATATTTAGCAACTAAGAAAATAAAAAATTATTTGGAGTAAATAATGACAACTATTAGAACAATTCATGTACTCTTTAAACTTCTACCATCAATCTTTGCATTACGTAAGGATAGAAAAAAATGGATTAATCAAGAAAAAAATCAAATTGATTCTAAACAATTTAGAAAAAATGCACGTAAAGTACTTGACACTTTCATTTCGTTAGGTCCTGTATACATAAAATTAGGACAATGGCTTTCTTCAAGAGCAGATATTTTACCACAACCATATTTAGAAGAGCTTTCAAAACTTCAAGATAGTGTTCCATCTACTCCTTTTGATCAAGTTAAACCAATAATTGAAAGAGAAATAGGCTTGATTGATGAAAAATTTGATGAGATAAATCCAAATTCAATTTCAGGTGCTTCATTAGGTCAGGTTTATCGTGGTTCTATTTCTGGTCAGCAAATAGTTGTTAAAGTAAAAAGACCAGGAATTGAAAAAATTGTTGCAGAAGATCTTAAAGTTCTAAAAAAAGTCCTTCCGTTTGCATTACGATTCGTTGATCCAAATTTACGTTATTCTGCAAAAGCAATGCTTTCTCAATTTATTGAAACAATTCATGAAGAAATGGATTACACAAACGAATCAAAGAATCTTAAAACAATCAAAAAAGACATGGAGAATTCAACTAATGTTATTGTTCCAACAGTATATGATGATTTATCATCCAAAAATGTTCTTACAATGGAATATCTTCCTGGAATTAAGGTAACAAATGTTCAAGCATTAGATGAAAAAGGCATTGATAGAGAACAACTAGTCATTGATGTACATAAGGTCTTTTTCACAATGCTTCTCAAACATTCAGTTTTTCATGCAGATCCTCATCCAGGTAATATTTCAGTAACTGATGATGGAAAACTCATTTTGTATGACTATGGAATGGTAGGACGAATAAACAACGAAACCCGATTCAAGTTAATTCGACTTTATCTTGCTCTAGTTGAGAAAAATCCTTCAAGGGTAGTTAATGCGATGAATGATCTTTCAATGCTAACTCCTGGGTATAATAGAGAAGTAATTGAAAAAGGAATTGAACTTTCAATTCGTGCAATGCATGGAAACAAACCTGATGAAATGGAAGTACAGAGTCTTATGGAACTTGCAAATCAAACTATGAGTAAATTCCCATTTGTGTTACCAAAAAATCTTGCTTTGTATATGAGAATGGCGTCAATTATTGAAGGAATTTACAAAACTCATGATGTAGATTTCAAGTTTGTCAAAGTTCTAAAAAATATTCTCAAAGAAGAAAATTTGATTCCAAGAGCATATGTTGAAGAATTAAAGATCTCTTTTGATAATTTCTCAAAATCAATTGATTATGCAATTAGAATGGGGCCTGAGATGAAAAAATTTATGGATGAAACTCAAATTTTAATGAAAAAAAGAAAACCAACTGTATTACTTGGCGGTAGTATCTTTGCATCAGCAATTTTTATGGGATCTGTATTTTTGTATCAGTTAAATGAATTATTTGGATTATCTGGAATGATTACATCTGGTTTGATAATGGTATTATCTGGATTTTTAAGAAAACATTAATTATTCAATTGAAATATTTTTTCCTTTTTTGATTACAGGAATAATTATCGTAAGAATACCGTTTTCATATTTTGCTGATTCAATTTTTTCTTCACCTTGTTTTACATCAATTGGAAGTCTAATTTTTTTATCTATGATACTTGGTCTTTGATTTGTAATTAATGATTCAGATTCTTTTTCATCAATTACTTTTTGAGCCTTTATAGAAAGAATATCGCCGCATAAAGTTAAGTTGATACCTTCTTTTGAAAATCCTGGAATATCAATAACAATTTTGAGATTATTTTCATAAAGATACATGTCAACTGGAGGTAAAACAAATTCGTAAAATTCTCTTGATTTGTTCCCAATCTCTTTGATTACTTCTTTTACTAATCCCATTTTGAATTAATTACTAAATTTTTGGTTATAAATCTTGTAGATTCAAACTAAACTGGATGTAAAAATAAACACTAATTTAAGAAAAAATATTTTTTGAAAGAGAAAATAATTTTAATTATTTTGCGCCTTCAAGAATTCCAGAATCACCGTGAATTCTATCTATATGTTTTGACATGTCCTCTTTACTTTCAAATACTGACTCACAATAAGGACAAGAATATTCTTCAGCCATAATATTAATTTCATTTAGGGGATAATAAACAATTTGTAAATAATCACACATGATAGATTTTTAATCGATAAAATTCTCTGTTTTGATAACTTATGATAATTGTTATTGAAGGTGGAGATCAAGCAGGAAAATTAACTCAATCTACTTTGTTAGAAAAAGCGCTCAAAAAAAGAAAAATCAAAACAAAACTGTTTCATTTTCCTGACTACAAAACTCCTATTGGGAAAGAAATTAGAAAATATCTTGACGGTAAAAGAAAATTTCCTCCCCAAGTAATTCATTGTCTTTTGGCTGCAAACAGATGGGAAAAATTAGATCAAATTTTAGATGCACAAGAAAAAAACTCTGTTTTGATCATGAATCGATATTATCATTCTAATCTTGTTTATGGATTGGCTAACGGAATGAAACAAAAATGGCTTGAAAATCTTGACATAGGTCTTCCAAAAGCTGATCTGGTAATTTTACTTGATGTTACACAAAAAGAATCATTTCATAGGCAGAAAACACACAGGGATAAATTTGAGAAAAATGAAGAATTTTTGAAAAAAATTTCTAAAATCTACCAGAGAACTGCAAAGAAAAAACATTGGAAAATAATTGACGCATCAATGAGTAAACAAGAAGTTCATGAAGAAATTATGAAAGTATTTTCAAAGAAAATAGGAATATGAAAAAAAACTATCTAGACATTATTGATCCTATCCATGATTTTATTCGTGTATATGAACATGAATTATCTCTAATTGATAATCCCATTTTTCAAAGATTAAGACGGATCAGACAGCTTTCTGGTGCACATTTAACATATCCAGCTGCCCAACATACAAGATTTGAACATTCATTGGGAGTCATGCATATTGCTAGTCAAGCAGGCCATGCTTTACATGAAAAAGGAATTCTCAAATCTGATGATATTGAAATTCTTAGATTATCTGGACTTTTACATGATATAGGACATGGTCCATTTTCTCATTTATTTGAAGAAATAATTCAAGAGAAGAAAATTTCACATGAAGATTTTGGTAAAGAATTAATTTTAAAATCTGAAATTGGTGATAGTTTATCAAAAAATGGTTTTGACAAAAAACTAATAACAAAAGTTGCTTTTGGAGATTCTAAATTTCAATACATGAATGAAATTGTTTCAGGTGCATTAAGTGCAGATATGATGGATTATTTACTACGAGATGGTTATTTTACTGGAGCAGAACATGCAAAAATAGATCATAAAAGAATTACACAATCTCTTGATGTACATAAGAAAAAATTAGCCTTGGAACGTTCTGCTCTGTATTCCTTTGAATCCATGATGCATTCAAGATATCAAATGTTCAAGGCAGTATATTTCCATAAAACCGTTAGAGCAGCAGAAGTAATGTTACTTGAAGCACTAAGATTATCTGATGATGAATTTGGTTTTACAACTTTTAACATAAATGAATTTGTTAACCTCACTGATGAATACGTTCTATCAACTTTGATTTCATCAAAATCTCCAAAATTAAAACAAGCTAGACAACTTGCTTTAGATTATCAAAATAGAAAATTGCTAAAATGTGTATTTGAAAGAATCTTGACTAGCAGAACAAATTTGAAAAAAACTCAAACTAATGAACTTAGAGCCAATATTTCTAAAAAATCAAAAGTTGATGAGAATGAAATTTTTGTCGATAGCTCTGTCACCCCATCAATTCCACTTGCACCCTCAAAAAATGAGTCAAAATCCATTATTTTGATCACAAGTGAAAATGGAAAATCTTCAGCAAAAGAGATGTCTATTACAGAAATACCTGTAGTTTCAGCCATTTCTGGATTTATGAATATACTTAGAGTCTACACACACCAAAAGAACAGGAAAAAAGTTGAAATTGCCGCAAAATCTATCCTTGGTAATCTAAAATGAAAAAAAGAATTGTAATAAAATTATCTGGACGAATATTTGGTATGGATAATGTCAAAGTCCTAAAAGAATATGCTGAATTTCTTGTAAAAATCAGCAAAATTTGTCAACCAATAATTGTTGCTGGAGGTGGAAACATTGCAAGACATTACATTTCTCATGCAAGATCTTCTGGTGCTGATGAATCAACTCTTGATGAACTTGGAATTGAAATCTCGAGACTAAATGCAAAATTATTGATTTATGCTCTAAAAAATAAAGCATATTCACATCCTCCTATTACTTTACAAGAAGTTAAACATGCAGTAGATGATGGATTAATAGTAGTTGCAGGTGGCTTACATCCTGGTCAAAGTACTAATGGTACTGCTGCATTAATTGCAGAAAAAATAAAAGCTGAACAATTTCTTAATGCTACTGATGTTGATGGAGTATATGATATGGATCCAAATAAATTCAAAAAAGCAAAAAAATTTAAAAAAATAGAATTAAAGGATTTGAAAAATATACTTGTTCATGAAGATTCTGTTGCAGGAGGATATGATTTAATGGATATTGTTGCTCTAAAAATAATTGAACGCTCCAAAATTAAAACAAGGATTTTGAAGGCTAGTCCAAAAACCATTGAACAAGCCATAAAAGGCGGCAATGTGGGAACTGAAATACTACTTTCTTCAAAATAACTATTCTAAAACTTCATTTTGAATAGTTGGTATTGTTTGAGACCATATTTGAATTTCTTTATTTGGATATTCATCAATTCCCAAATCTCGAAGTTTTTTAAATATTGATAGGGCTTCTTCTTTTTCTACGGCCTTTGATTGTGCCTTTGTAAAACCATCTTTATCTACAATTATTGCAAC
>Ga0257127_1001851_pt1 | contig 14117 bp, 7 predicted proteins | sample SI060_135mmetaG_FD_190152 | JGI IMG/M metagenome (GOLD analysis project Ga0257127, IMG submission 190152) | Marine microbial communities from Saanich Inlet, British Columbia, Canada - SI060_135m | ecosystem: Environmental > Aquatic > Marine > Inlet | place: Canada: British Columbia | collected... | reverse complement strand
GCTGTTCTTGGTGCGATGACTGCGATCAGTGAACTGAAGCCTGATATGGAAGTACATGGGATTGTTGGGGCATGTGAAAATATGCCTGACGGTAACAGTTTTCGCCCGAGTGATGTCCTCACTATGTATAATAAGAAAACCGTCGAGGTATTAAATACCGATGCAGAAGGTCGTCTAGTGCTAGCGGATGCGCTCCACTATGCTACTGAACTCAAGCCTGATGCAATGGTGAACCTTGCCACGCTGACCGGGGCATGTATGGTTGGTTTAGGTAATCATTACTGTGGTTTATTCAGTGATGATGACTCATGGGCGAATCAACTTGAGTCAGCGGCAAAAGCAGCAGGTGAAAAGGCATGGCGCTTACCGCTAGATGAAGGATTAGCTGATACTTTAAAAAGTAAAAGGGCGGATATTAAAAATCTAGGAGGACCTTATGGTGGTGCGATAACTGCTGCTCTCTTTTTAAAGAATTTTAAGGGTGACTGTACTTGGGGTCATTTAGATATCGCAGGACCAACTCTCTCTGATAAAGCGGTTGGCTCAGTACCCGCTGGTGGTACTGGCTTTGGTGTACTCACTCTAGTCTCTCTTGTTGAGCTATTTAAAAAAGCGTAAGTGGTTTGAAGTATGGAAGCCTACTTTGAAGGGCAGCGTATTGCTATCCTAGTCGACACTGCTAATATGTATCATAGCGCCAAAAGTCGATATCAAGGGCGTCTAGATTATAAAAGATTGATGGATTTGGTCGTGCGTGAGCGTAAGCTCGTTCGTGCGACCGCATTCGTTGAACGAAGTGAAGATATAGAGATTACCCCCTTTATCGATGCACTTAGAGGTGTGGGGTTTGAAACGAGAGTCAAAACGATGCGACGCCTCACCGATAATCGGGTACGGGGTGGTGATTGGGATGTTGGCATTGCGCTCCATGCAGCACAGCTCGCCGAAAAAGTAGACTGTATTGCGCTGGTGAGTGGTGATGGCGCATTTGTTGATTTGGTCGAGTACTTAAATCATCATGGTATTCGTACTGAGGTTTATGCTTTTGAAGGCTGCGTCTCTAGTGAACTCACATTTCAAGCTAACTATTGGTGCCCTATTGATGAACAGTGGCTCATGGATAAATAATAGATGAAATATGTTAGCTAAAGTGTCGTTACTTGAGCTCACTCCCAAATACTTAATTAATATACTCTTAAGTATTATATGTTTGCTTAGCCCGATCATCTATGTCCCGTATGGAGGAAATGCTGAATTTATCCTATTTGGCTATGTGATTTTTGTGCTTTTGGTTAGTGTGTTTGGTCTGTACCAAGGAAGAACTTTGGCACAGGGCATGAGAGAGCGTCGAGGGCAGCTTCTCTTAGACTCGTTAAATCATCCAAGTTTATGGGGGGCATGGATAGGCTTAGTGGGTGTATTGATCTCTTGGATCCCCATACCTATCGCTTATCTTGATTGGCTTTCAAAACCTAGTTTTGAAGCTTGGACACAGCTAAAGTCATTATTAGATAGTGCAGAAGTTACGCATAGCCTAACCAATATGTTTTCCATAAGCTTAAGCCCAGCCCAGAGTTTTCATTGGTGTGTCTTACAACTTTGTTGGATCGCTCTAGTCTATTTAGCGATGATCATCAGAGGGCAGAGGAAAATGCTTTTATGGGCCCTTATTGCTCTTGCTCCTGCGATCACTGTGATAGGAATATTTCATAGTTACTTCAATATATCAGGTATTTATAACTATTTTCCTACTTTTGACCGAGTACAACTACAAGGGTTTGTCACACCCTTAGTCAACCCCAATCACTCCGCTTCTCTATTGATGTTGAGCGGGTTGGTTTCATTGGGCATAAAAGAGCAGTTAAAGGCCGACAAACGTGCCCATTATAAGCAACTTTTATGTACTTTAAGTTTTGGCTTCTCTATTTTGGGTGTAATGTTAACATCATCAAGAGCAGCTTGGGTTATTTATGCCTATACTTTAAGTTTATGGGGTCTCAGAAATTATCTTAAATGGCGACGATTTAGGCAGCTGTTATTTGCAGGGAGCGCATGTTTATTCGTTCTGATACCGATCATAATCGTTTCTCTCACTTATACATCCTTGTCTCAAACGATAGATCTAACTAAAGGGCAGATTTGGATTGATAGTCTTGGCTTGATCTCTGATTCATGGCCACTTGGGATTGGCAATGAAGCTTTTGGAGAAGTCTTTACTCGCTATCAGACCTTCAATCGTTTGGGGTGGGTTTCACATCCAGAGAACATGTTCATACAACGTCTTGCAGAAGCGGGTATCATCGGGTTGATCTCCATGCTCATTTATGGATGGACTTGGGTTAAATGGTGGGAGTCGGAGTCGCTTCAAACTCATTCTATTGCCCTAAGTTTGGGTTTAGGTGTAACAGCGGTTGCCTTACATCAACAGTTTGACTTTGGATTAGATCGATTGAACGTCATTATTGTTTTGGCGCTTGCTTGGGGGTTGATGTGGAGTTACCAACCAAGTTTACTTACACCATTTACAGAAGATGAATTTCGACGCAACAGAAGGGTTAAGAGCCGTTGGACAAAATGCGTACTACAAATCACTATTTTTACGTTATGTCTCTTCTCATTAACGATCTCTCTCAAACTGATGAATCCTCCGCTTCGAAAAGTGATTAATGAATACGAACTTAATCAAGGTCAAGCGGCTTTGATTAGTGCGATAGAAGGGCATCCCCTGAGCGCACATCTTATGGTCCGTATCGCCACATTTAACTTACCTAATAAAGGGGATTGGCTACACTATACTCATCAAGTGGCTCCAAGATGGGGTACACCTTTAATTATGCAAGCACGAGAACTGCATCGAATGGAGCAAGATGAATTGGCGGCGGTTAATTACCGTCAAGTGTTAAGTAGTCATCCCGAGCTTCGAGATCTGATCTTTAGTGATCTGTTTAAGTCTCCACTTAGTATATCGTTAGGCGAATGGCTACCGAGTCAATACCTGTACAGTTTCTATGTTCAATATCGACAGCTAGATATAGAGAAAGCTAATCAGGTTTTAGGAGAGATTGATCGAGCACTGATCTTGTCAAACTCTAGTTTGAGGAGCCTGTATATTCGATTCCTATTACCAACTTGTGCGCGCTCTACATTGAATGAAGTGTTTAACACTAAGCAAACGACAGATGGTGGCTCGATTCAACGTAATCAAGAAAACGTCCTCAATCAGACTTTGTTAGAGATCGATCAAATCACAGTTGTTTATGGACTTAAGCTTTGTGCAAAGATACATCCTACCCAAAGTCTAGAGAGCTTATATACCAATGTAGACTTAGATGATCTACCAAGTTCACTAAAAAACGAGGTAAAGAGACGACAGAAATTAGGACTTTTTTCAATTGGTAAAGTGTTGAAAAACAGCAGTTTTGTCGATGCTGAATAGAAAAAAAAGATCTTGGCGGAAAAAAAAGCTTGCACAGATATTCATGAGCGACTATGTTCTCCAAGTCTTCAGCGAAATGAAGATGCTGACAGCCACCTAATGAGGTTGCTACAAAAACTCTTTTGTCTAAACTTAAGAGCTTATTGAAAAATAGATTGCTTGTCAAAGCGATCAAGTCTTTGAAAATCAGTTTGAATATAAAATAAGCACAGCAAGCGTGATTATTAGAACTCTCAACACGTATAAAAAAGAGAGTTCACCGAACGATTCTCGGTCATGTACCGAGAGAGTTCAGAGATTAAACTGGAGAGTTTGATCCTGGCTCAGAACGAACGCTGGCGGCGTGCCTAACACATGCAAGTCGAACGAGAATCACTCTTCGGAGTGAGGAAAGTGGCGGACGGGTGAGTAACGCGTGGGTAATCTACCCTTTGGTTGGGGACAACAGTTCGAAAGGACTGCTAATACCGAATAAGTCGGTCATCTCTGCGGAGAAGATCGGGAAAGATTTATCGCCGAAGGATGAGCCCGCGTATCATTAGGTAGTTGGTGAGGTAATGGCTCACCAAGCCGAAGATGATTAGCTGGTCTGAGAGGATGATCAGCCACACTGGGACTGAGACACGGCCCAGACTCCTACGGGAGGCAGCAGTGGGGAATCTTGCGCAATGGACGAAAGTCTGACGCAGCAACGCCGCGTGAGTGAAGAAGGCCTTCGGGTTGTAAAGCTCTGTTAAGATAGAAAGAAAAAGCCTTTTGGCTCTGACGGTACTATCTCAGAAAGCACCGGCTAACTCCGTGCCAGCAGCCGCGGTAATACGGAGGGTGCAAGCGTTGTTCGGAATTATTGGGCGTAAAGCGTGCGTAGGCGGATCGTTAAGTCTGATGTGAAATCCCACGGCTCAACCGTGGACGTGCATTGGATACTGGCGGTCTTGAGTCCCGGAGAGGAGAGCGGAATTCCTAGTGTAGAGGTGAAATTCGTAGATATTAGGAGGAACACCAGTGGCGAAAGCGGCTCTCTGGACGGTGACTGACGCTGAGGCACGAAAGCATAGGTAGCAAACAGGATTAGATACCCTGGTAGTCTATGCCGTAAACGATGGGCACTAGTCGGTGCGGGTATTGACCCCTGCGCTGACGAAGCTAACGCATTAAGTGCCCCGCCTGGGGAGTACGGCCGCAAGGCTAAAACTCAAAGGAATTGACGGGGGCCCGCACAAGCGGTGGAGCATGTGGATTAATTCGACGCAACGCGCAGAACCTTACCTAGCCTTGACATGTTAGCGTACGACCTCCAAAAGGGTCCGACCTTCGGGAACGCTTACACAGGTGCTGCATGGCTGTCGTCAGCTCGTGTCGTGAGATGTTGGGTTAAGTCCCGCAACGAGCGCAACCCCTACCCTTAGTTACCAGCGGTTCGGCCGGGCACTCTAGGGGAACTGCCGGTTTTAAGCCGGAGGAAGGTGGGGATGACGTCAAGTCCTCATGGCCCTTACGGCTAGGGCTTCACACGTGCTACAATGGTCGGTACAAAGGGTTGCGAAGTCGCGAGGCGGAGCCAATCCCAAAAAGCCGATCTCAGTTCGGATTGGAGTCTGCAACTCGACTCCATGAAGTAGGAATCGCTAGTAATCGTGGATCAGCATGCCACGGTGAATACGTTCCCGGGCCTTGTACACACCGCCCGTCACACCATGGGAGTTGATTGGACCAGAAGTCGTCGAGCCAACCTTCGGGAAGCAGGCGCCCAAGGTCTGATGAGCGACTGGGGTGAAGTCGTAACAAGGTAGCCGTAGGGGAACCTGCGGCTGGATCACCTCCTTTCTAAGGAGAATCATCAGCCTAGATGTTGATGTATATCTCTGGTCAGTCGTTCACCAAGTCGAAAGATGCGGTGTTCGAGATCCTTGCTGCTTATATTCAAACTGATTTTCAAACACTTGATTGTGTTTAAGCCGATCATCAAGGCTATTTAGGGCGCGTAGCTCAGCTGGTTAGAGCGCACGACTGATAATCGTGAGGTCGGAGGTTCAACTCCTCCCGTGCCCACTTAGAATACACGCTTAAGCTGCGTAAGTTCTATAAATTGATGACTATGGGGGATTAGCTCAGCTGGGAGAGCGCTTGGTTTGCATCCAAGAGGTCAACGGTTCGATCCCGTTATCCTCCACTTCAGAGTTGCTTGTGAGCAACTAGACAAGCTCTTTGAAAACTAGGTCAATAAGAACAAGAGAAAATGTATATTTATATATCAAGCAACTCAAAATTATAATGACATCCACACAACAACCTAGTTGATCGTGTGAATGGGTGTCCTTGGGAAAGCTACTAAGAGTATACGGTGGATGCCTTGGCACTTAGAGGCGATGAAGGACGTAGGTAACTGCGATAAGCTTCGGGGAGCTGTTACACAAGCTATAATCCGGAGATTTCCGAATAGGAAAACCTATCTCATTGAAGATGAGATACCCTACACTGAATACATAGGTGTAGCGGAGCGAACTCAGGGAACTGAAACATCTAAGTACCTGAAGGAAAAGAAAACAACAGTGATTCTCCTAGTAGCGGCGAGCGAACGGGGAACAGCCTAAACCGTGGTTGTGTAAGACTGCAATCGTTGCAGCCACGGGGTCGTGGGACGCTCAGGATCAATTGCAGTTGATCATGCGTATGTACTTTATGAAACTGAATCAGCTGGGAAGCTGGACCAAAGACGGTGATAGTCCGGTAAGTGAATCATAGAGACAACGTAGAGATGTTCCCGAGTACCGCGGGACACGAGAAACCCTGTGGGAATCTGGGAGGACCACCTCCTAAGGCTAAATACTACTAAGTGACCGATAGTGAACCAGTACCGTGAGGGAAAGGTGAAAAGTACCCCAAAAGGGGAGTGAAATAGACCCTGAAACCGTATACTTACAAGCAGTCAGAGCACTATGTTTACATGTGTGATGGCGTGCCTTTTGCATAATGAGCCTGCGAGTTACCTTCTGCAGCAAGGTTAAGTCGATAGACGAAGCCGAAGCGAAAGCGAGTCTGAATAGGGCGTATAGTTGTTGGAGGTAGACCCGAAACCGAGTGATCTATCCATGGCCAGGTTGAAGCGCGAGTAAGATCGCGTGGAGGACCGAACCCACCAAAGTTGAAAATTTGGGGGATGAGCTGTGGATAGGGGTGAAAGGCCAATCAAACTCGGAAATAGCTGGTTCTCTCCGAAATATATTTAGGTATAGCCTCGGATGTTTACCACTGGAGGTAGAGCACTGAATGGGTTAGGGGTCTCACCAGATTACCGACCCCAATCAAACTCCGAATGCCAGTGAGTATAGTCCGGGAGTCAGTCAGGGGGAGATAACTTCCTTTGACGAGAGGGAAACAACCCAGACCGCCGGCTAAGGTCCCCAAGTCCATACTAAGTGGAAAAGGAGGTGGGAGCGCATTGACAACCAGGAGGTTGGCTTAGAAGCAGCCACCCTTTAAAGAAAGCGTAATAGCTCACTGGTCCAGCGAACCTGCGCCGAAAATGTAACGGGTCTAAGTATGGCACCGAAGCCGCGGATCTCGTAAGAGATGGTAGGAGAGTATTCCAACGGCGATGAAGGTCAACCGAAAGGATGGCTGGAGCTTTTGGAAGAGCTTATGCAGGCATGAGTAGCGATAAAACGGGCGAGAAACCCGTTCGCCGTAAGCCTAAGGTTTCCTAGGCCAGGTTAATCCTCCTAGGGTGAGTCGGACCCTAAGCCGAGGCCGAAAGGCGTAGGCGATGGAAAACAGGCAAATATTCCTGTACCAGCTCAGCACGTTTGATTCTCAGAAGGGACGGAGAAGGATAGATCAGCCGCACGTTGGTTAGCGGTTTAAGCCCGTAGGCGGTTACTTTAGGACGCGTAGGCGACAAACGGAGTAACAACGCTGAGAGGTGATGAGGAGGGCTATGCCCGGAACTGATTAATTCCATGCTTCCAAGAAAAGCTTCGGAGATAGTGACTGAGCTGACCGTACCGCAAACCGACACAGGTAGGCGGGGAGAGCATCCCAAGGCGCTTGAGAGAACTCTGGTTAAGGAACTCGGCAAATTAGCACCGTAACTTCGGGATAAGGTGTGCCCCCATTAGGTGATAGGACTTGCTCCTGGAGCCGAAGGGGGTTGCAGTGAAATGGCGGTAGCGACTGTTTACTAAAAACATAGGACTCTGCAAAGTCGAAAGACGAAGTATAGGGTCTGACGCCTGCCCGGTGCCGGAAGGTTAAGAGGAGTGGTCAACGTAAGTGAAGCCATGAATTGAAGCCCCGGTAAACGGCGGCCGTAACTATAACGGTCCTAAGGTAGCGAAATTCCTTGTCGGGTAAGTTCCGACCTGCACGAATGGCGTAACGACTTCCGCACTGTCTCAACCAGAGACTCAGCGAAATTGAATTCTCGGTGAAGATGCCGAGTACCCGTGGCAAGACGGAAAGACCCCGTGAACCTTCACTACAGCTTGACACTGACTCTTGGGCAATTTTGTGTAGCATAGGTGGGAGACTGTGAGATCTGGGCGCTAGCTTGGATGGAGTCGCCGTTGAAATACCACCCTGAATTGTCTGAGTGTCTAACCGTGGCCCGTTATCCGGGTCCGGGAAACTGTCTGGTGGGTAGTTTGACTGGGGCGGTCGCCTCCTAAAAAGTAACGGAGGCGCGCGATGGTTCCCTCAGCCTGATTGGAAACCAGGCGTAGAGTGCAAAAGCATAAGGGAGCTTGACTGCGAGACCGACGGGTCGAGCAGGTACGAAAGTAGGCTTTAGTGATCCGGTGGTTCTGCGTGGAAGGGCCATCGCTCAACGGATAAAAGGTACTCCGGGGATAACAGGCTTATCTCCCCCAAGAGTTCACATCGACGGGGAGGTTTGGCACCTCGATGTCGGCTCATCGCATCCTGGGGCTGGAGCAGGTCCCAAGGGTTTGGCTGTTCGCCAATTAAAGCGGTACGCGAGCTGGGTTTAGAACGTCGTGAGACAGTTCGGTCCCTATCTGCCATGGGCGTAGGAAGTTTGAGAAGATCTGTCCTTAGTACGAGAGGACCGGGATGGACGTATCACTGGTGTTCCGGTTGTCGCGCCAGCGGCACCGCCGGGTAGCCACATGCGGAAAGGATAACCGCTGAAAGCATCTAAGCGGGAAACCCACTTCAAGATTATACTTCCCAGACATTAGTCCTTAAGCCCCCTCGAAGACGACGAGGTTGATAGGCTGGATGTGGAGGCGTGGTAACACGTGAAGCTAACCAGTACTAATGGGGCGTGAGGCTTTCCAAGGGCACCCATTGACGTGCTCAACTAGGTTAGGATGTCAGAGTTGAATTAACAAAAGTTCTTGTTGATCTTAAAAGTGAATGCGTTTGTTCGCCTTAATAAGGTGATTAAAACGCTATTCTCGGTGGTCATTGCGAAGAGGTCACACCCGAACCCATCTCGAACTCGGTCGTTAAGCTCTTCAGCGCCGATGGTACTGCATGATTTTTTGTGTGGGAGAGTAGGTCACCGCCGGGGTCCCATTACTGAAAGCCGAAGCAACTTTGCTTCGGCTTTCTTTGTTTTTGTACCCATCTTATATCTTGAATAAGTCGAATAGTACGATCAAGCCTTCGTTTATCTGGGTGACTAAAACGTAATAGACTGCTTTTATTGATAATAGAATCGATATCTCTCTAAATGCAGTGCGGCGTTAGCATGTAGATGAAGTGTGAGGTCTAAGCGACTTTCTAGGTCTGTTACTAACGCTTGAGCGACCTCTTGGAAGTATTGAGTAATACTTGGATGAGCCTCAATCACTAGCACATCTCCTGAACTCATTTCATCTTGAATAATTTCTCGATAAATATTGTGGGTGATGGTTTGAGCACTCTTTAAGAAACCGGTGCCTTGACAGTAAAAACAAGGTTCACACACGCTTCTTAGTAAAGAATCTCGAACTCTCGTACGTGTCATTTCAATTAAACCAAATCCACTAATCTTACTAATATTGGTTTTTGCTCGATCTCTCTTTAAAGCGTCGAGAAAAGCAGTGTAAACACTGTGACGCATACTAGATCGCTCCATATCGATTAGGTCGAGGATGATAATCCCCCCTAAATTTCTCAGCTGTAGCTGATGTACAACCTCATGGATCGCTTCAATATTGGTCCGATAGATGGTTTCTTCAAAGTGAAATTTACCTACGAAACGTCCCGAGTTAACATCAATGGCCGTAAATGCTTCGGTTTGATCAATGACAAGGTAGCCACCACTAGGTAACCAAACTTGGCGACTCAATGCTCGATTAAGCTCTGCTTCAATCCCATAGGCTTCATAGAGAGATTCATGTGAATCATATAGACGTACCCGATCTAAATATTCGGGCATGAAACGTTCCATAAAAGAGCGAAGTCGTTGATATAAGTTAGGGTGATCAATAACAATTTCTTTGAGTCGAGGTGTGACTAAATCTCTGGTCGCTTTCAGTGGTAAATCTAAATCTTCATAGAGCGTAGCTGGCGCAGTAAGCGATTCCATTCGAGTTAAAACATCATTCCACACTTGTCGGAGATAATTGAGGTCTTCTCGAAGGTCTTCAATTGAACACCCTTCCGCTGCGGTTCGTGCAACAAAGCCACCCCCTTGCGGAATCAACTCAGTGAGAATCTCTTTCAGCCGATGTCTCTCTTCTTCATTTATAATCCGACGACTCACACCAATATGTTCGACTAATGGAATATACACCAAATGTCGTCCGGCAATCGAAATATGGTTGGTTACACGTGCGCCTTTGGTAGAGATCGGATCTTTAGAGACCTGAACCATCAACTCTTGTCCTTCTTGCAATAGTTGTTGGATTGAGCGTCCTGTTTCGATGTCAATTGTCTGCGTGAAAGTTGACTCCATCATAGTCGCCGCCATTGGCGAGCTATTACGCATTGAGGTCGGTCGGTTTTGCTCATCAGCGATGTCATCAACATATAAAAAGGCAGCTTGCTTAAGTCCAATGTCAACAAAGGCCGCCTGCATACCAGGTAAAACCCTAACGACTCGTCCTTTATAAATATTGCCCACAAGGGTGACATCTTGGCTACGATCAAAGAAAAACTCTGTAGGCATATCATCGATTAAGTAAGCCACCCGAGTTTCATGGTCATCGGCGCTAATAATCAAAGAGGCTTCCTGAGCTTCAGGGAAGGTAAGGATTGGCCAATCGTCATTCATCTCGAAAGTATCTAAAGGTTTAGCCTCCTCAAGTTCTTTAGAGCTTGGGTTAGGATCAGCTTTCTCTATGTCTTTCTCTATGTCTTTATCCGGCGCTTCATCTATGTTTTTTGTATCCTCAGAAGGATTCTTTAGTTCTGTCTCATCACCCATATATTTACTCTTAGTTATTAAAGGACGTTAGGCTCGATCGGATTTTATGGCTCTTCACAGTCTTGATCTTGATCAACTCGTTCTTGACAGTTCACGTCTTGATTGTTTGATTGCTGCTTATTTTGTACCCCTGATCCTTGAGATGCCCCAGAACCATAACCTGAAGCTGTCAAGGGTCGTTGTGGTCTATACATACCACCATCTTCACTCGCCTCCTCTTCATAGGGAGGTAAAGTGTCTTCTGCAGGCGTCTCTAAACAAGCGTTCAACAGAATAGAACTGAAAAGGAATAATCCCCTACAGGATGTGTTAAGAACGGTCATATGAGCTCCTCAATATGATGGGCTAATACGGTAGAAGGGGAGGATGAAGGGTACCTTGAGCCCAAACTAAACTTGGAGCCATCATACCCTGATGATAGAGTATCTCACGATAGTCATCGGTTGGAAAGGCGATCATATCGGTAGAATAGCCTGCCTTGAGTTGCCCTACATTAGATAATCCGAGAGCGTCAGCTGCCCGAGTACATATCCCCGCCCATACTTCAGCGGCACTTAAGTTTTGAGCGGCACCAAGTAAACTCGCTTGCATTAGCAAGTGGCCCATGGGTGCAGAGCCAGGATTCCAATCTGAAGCAATGGCAAGAGATAAGCCTAGGTCGAGAGCTTCCCGGGCAGGTGTATATTGTATACCGAGACCCATCGATGCGCCCGGCAGAGCAGTGGCGATGACACCACCAACCTTTAACGCCTCTAAGTCTGCTCGGGTTGAGGCCTCAAGATGATCTGCGCTTAATGCCTTGAGCTCTCCTGCCAGTTGAGCACCACCGCGGCAAAATTGATCAGCGTGAACAGTGAGTTTAAAGCCCAAACTTTGAGCATATTCAAGATAAGGTTTAGCGACCTTTACGGGGAAAGCGTTCGGTTCGATAAAAGCGTCAACTCGATGCGCTAAACCTTCTTTGATTAAGATTGGGAGTAAGTCGGTACTGATTTCGGTAAGGTAAGCTTGGTGTTGATCACCGTTGGCTGTCCTATATTCAGGAGGAAGAACGTGAGCAGCAAGACAGGTCGGGACTACTCGACTGAACCCTGCAGTGGAGAGGCGTTTAATGGCTCTCAGTTGTTTAAGCTCATCTCGTACGCTAAGACCGTAGCCACTTTTAATCTCTACGGTTGTGACACCTCGTGATAGATGAGCTCGTAAGCGCTTGATATTCAAATCAACCAGCTCGTTTTCGCTCGCTTTTCGAGTATGATGCATCGTGTCACGAATGCCACCGCCACGAGCGGCGATTTCCTCATAACTAATCCCATTGAGACGATCTGCATAATCTCTCGCCCGCGAACCAGCATAACAAATATGGGTATGGGCATCGACCAAGCCGGGGGTTAGGGTAAGATGCTGTGGACATGGGAGGTTGAGAGATTCAAAGATAGACTCAACTCTCTGAATTTCTATAGGATGATGTTTGCTGTATTCAACCAGCTTATGCCAATCATCAATACGCTGAATTTGACCCTCTTGAGAGAGGATGCCTACGTTAGATATCACCTCAAGCTGATCATCTCTCAATGAGCCACATTGCGGTAGGTCTTTGAGCGTCAACGCTTTGGAGAAAGGGCCAATCAGCTTTAGTTTTTTCATACCTAACTTACCTATAACGACTTAAAGAAATCATTTATGTTGTCGATGATATAATTAAAGTCTTCATCACTAAGTTCGGGATAGACCGGTAAAGCGAGTACCTCTTTACAGGCGAGCTCTGCCACAGGGAAGTCACCCACAGCATATCCTAAATCACTAAAGCAAGGTTGGGTATGTAAAGGGCTTGGATAATAAATCATAGTACCAATCCCACGTGCTTTGAGATGAGCCTGTAGTGCATCTCGATGCGGTGTGCGAATCACGTATTGATTATAAACATGATCTTCATGATCTCTAGCATAAGGTGGTGTTAATCGATGAGGAACGATTAAATCTAGCTCTGCAAAAGACTGATTGTAGCGTTGTGCATTACGTCTACGTTGTTCTGCCCATTGATCTAGGAATGCCAACTTAATGTGAAGGATAACCGCTTGTAGAGCATCTAGCCTAAAGTTACCACCGACCATATGGTGATGGTATTTGGGCTTACTACCGTGAACACGTAGGATCTTCATCTTCTCTAGCAACTCGGCATTTTGTCCGTAGACCGCTCCACCATCTCCAAAGCCACCTAGATTTTTAGAAGGAAAGAAACTCGTACAACATAGATCACCAAGATGACCAGTACCAACCCCGCTTAGTTTCGACCCTAAAGCTTGAGCGGCATCTTCGATAATGGCAGGTCTTTCACCATAGGCCACGTTGTATAAGTCACCCAGATCTGCGGTTTGTCCAAAGAGGTGAACAGGAATTATAGCCTTTGTTCTCTCAGTGATTGCGGCGCGGACTTGTGCTTCAGTAACGTTGAAAGTTTGTGCATCGACATCGATGAAAACGGGAGTAGCACCAAGTCTAGAGACAACCCCTGCCGTCGCAAAGAAACTCTTAGCAGGAATAATCACCTCATCGCCGGGCCCAATGTCTAAAGCCATCAAAGCAACAAGAAGAGCATCGGTACCTGAAGAGACACCGACTACAGGCGGTAGATTAAGCCAATCTCCCAAGGCCTTTTCAAAAGCCATGACTTTAGGCCCAAGAATAAAATATTGGCTATCCATGACTTCAGTCATCGCTTGTAAGGCACGCTCACGATATGAGGCGAGTTGAGCTTTGAGGTCTAAAATGGGGATTGATCGCATATTTACCTAAACTTTGTGCTGATGCTATCGTTATAAACGAAGGAGAGTCGTATAGAGTATCTAAACATATTTTAACGAGACTCAAGCGTTTTGAGGCTAGAAGATGAAGAAGAAACCAAGGCTTCACATAGTAATTCGATTCGATCTTGTCCCCAAAATAGCTGAGGTGATTCATGAGGACGATGTAGCATGAAACTAGGGGCACCAAAAGCACCATGTTTTTGGGCAGCAGCGGTATTCTCTCGTAGCCGCTCTTTAATGTCAGGCTCCTCAATACGGGTTAAAAGATAGGTAGGATCATAACCCTCAGCTTGAATGAGGTCATGTAAGATCTCTTCATCGCCAATATTGTCCCCTTTATGCCAAGCGCGATGATAGATCGCTTGGGTTAAGCGAGGCTCTACTAGCGCAACCCTCAAGGCTTTTACCGTGCGAAGGGGGAAAGTCTTTGGGAACTGAAAATCGACACCCCAATATTGAGCCCAATCTGTTAAGTCTTTCCCCATATATTGACGCTTAG
>Ga0257127_1001849_pt1 | contig 14127 bp, 18 predicted proteins | sample SI060_135mmetaG_FD_190152 | JGI IMG/M metagenome (GOLD analysis project Ga0257127, IMG submission 190152) | Marine microbial communities from Saanich Inlet, British Columbia, Canada - SI060_135m | ecosystem: Environmental > Aquatic > Marine > Inlet | place: Canada: British Columbia | collected... | reverse complement strand
GGCGCACGTGAATCTGGCAATACGTATAAACCGTGAGCGTGGTGAACAGCATGGGTTTGTTGCGGGTGACAGAGTACCGTATGTGATTGCATGTGGAACATCTCATAAGATGTCAGAGAATGCGGTCTTACCGGAGGAAATCACTTCAGGAAAGTTCGTTGTAGACAGAGAATATTATAGAGAAAAGCAAATGATTCCACCCATGACACGCATTTTGGAGAAGTTGTGTGACAATCCAAAAACATTGTTCCTTTGCAAACAGATATGCAACCCACAAACAACTGGCATCTTTAAATCATGGGTGACGAAACGTAAGAAGGTGGAATCGGACGTGGAACACAAATATGTAAAGAAGAAAAAGAAACAAGTAACTTTATTTACATTTTTTTAAAATTTAAAACTTTTACGAAACACTCTAGTGCCCTGGGACGTTCTCCTACGCCGTTCCTGAAGTCTAAGCTTATCTGCTCGTATCTTAATCACGTGAGCGAATTCCTTTTCGTCGGCGTTCCGGATGAATAGTGTATCTCCGGACTCGATACTTACAGCTTTAAAGCCAAAAAAGTTATCTTTGGCTTTAATCAGATATATTTCTTCGCTTTGGAACATGTAATAGTTTCCCACCTGGAGTTTCACGTCCTCCATAGTGTCTAAATAGACGTACATCGGGGCTTCGATCTTAACCACTGTGTACATCTCCTTCGACCACATCATCGGTTTCTGCTTGATCATGATATTCACCTCGTCGTTGACTTTTATTTCCATTCGAGATGTGCCCAAACTAGTATAGTTTTCATAGTAAGCTTTGGGGTTTATCCTAGAGCGTTTCATATATGTAGTAGATACAATATATTTATAATCAATAATACTTATTATTTTGGTCGAGTAAATATTTTGGTAAATTTTTCGCGATTCTATGGTTTGTTTTGTCATAGTACATGTAGATGATCGATATCTTTTCCTCAGGTGGAGAGGTCTTCACATGTTCTAAGATCTCTACCAGGTGGTTCAAACGATCTTTGAAGACCGCCGTACGACCCAATTCACTGTCCGGATTTAATCGTACGACCACATAGTGTTCCGGTACATTGGTTTTAAACTCGTCGTATATGTCCGAAATACGTTTTTCGTCACAGTCGTACGACCCATTCTTCCATAAGTGCTGATGCTCGTCTAGTTCAAAATGTATATGACACTTTAGATGCGGGTCTAACCACATCGCGTCGGGTCTATAACGTAGACACATGTCTCCCTGAACACGGATATCATGCTCCATATGATATGGAAATTTGTTTTTTAATGCATTGATATATTTGAGTTCAATTCTCTCTTTCCTATACCCATACGAATCACAACATGACCTACATACGTCTGCTCCTTTAATAGAACGAGTCTTTCCCACGGTTTCATAACAGATATCACAGTATTTGTTACCTATATCGTGGATACACGCCAGGTGTTGTTTCATATTGTCTTTCCTTTTACATTTGTACGTGCAATGGTCACACTGGTGCCAGACGGTGCCTATACCATGCTTGTCCGCCAAATGTTGATTTAAATTTGTTTTTCTTTTACATTTAAAATTACAATGCTCACACTGGTGCCAGACGGTGCCAATATTATGTTTGTTCGACATATGTTTTTTCAAATTACATTTTTGTTTACATTTAAAATCACACATGTGACATTGGTGCCAGACGGTGCCTATATCATGTTTAAGTGCCAAATGTCGTTTCAAATCTATATTCTGTTTAAATTTGGAATCACATAAGTGACAGTGATGCCATTTGATGCCAATATCATGTTTATTTGATAAGTGTTTTTTTAAATTATTCTTTGCTTTACATTTAAAATCACACATATGACATTGGTGCCATACAACGCCTATATCATGTTTGAACGCCAAATGTGATTTTAAATTATTCTTTGCTTTACATTTAAAATCACACATGTGACATTGGTACGTATTTTCACGTTTCCGCTTCATACTATGCGTGCTTTTGGAACGATGACTTCTACTGCTACGCTATCGATTGATCGTGTTGTAATGGTTGCCCTCGGTACAATTTTCGCTGTTTTTATTTTTAAAAATCTATCTTTTATTTTTTTAAATCGGTTAGTTATGCGTTTTTCCCAATAAACGTATATGCCCAACACGAAATACGCTAACAAAGAGACGCCACAAAGAATGTATTCCAAATCCATTTGGGTAAAGCTTCGCTTTGAAATTGTACACGGGCTCGAGTTTACCCGGGGTCCGCGTCCACGTCCACAGGGTCCACAGGGTCCTTAGGGTCCTTAGGGTCCTGGTCGATATATCCTTAAATCGATATTAAGGTATCCGAAGGTCCACAAAGGTCAAGGTCCACAAAGGTCAAGGTCCGTGTCGTATCTGTACGAGCTTTATGGAGCATATAAAATTATATAAAGTAAAATTATTTAAAGTTAAAAAAAAATAAAAAATATTCAATATATCCAACCAAACTCAACCAGTAAACATGTTTATTCAACGTACCAAAAATCAAGTCAATCGCACCGGTGAGAGTTGTTATTTAGAGCAATATTGGATGTTGGATCGAATCGAAGGAGACATCTACCACTTAACACGACCAGGCGAAACCATTAAAGCGACCGTTTATTTTAAGGGACGATACGGCAGCGGGCGCGAACACATTGAACTAAAGGTCAAAGAGAACGACACTTACCATGATAAACTGGAAAACATCACGTGTTTTGAACGGTACGTAGCGACTCCAGACTGGTTGCAAAGGTTTCGACAGGAGCATGCGTTACTAGTAGACAGCGCGACACGTATTCAATCACTCGTTCGCGGGTTCTTGGTACGCAACAAATGTAATGATCATGACTGGGTATTCATGGGTCGTGAAATGTACGAACCTAGCATGTACGAGTGTCGGAAATGCGACAGACAGACCAGGACTCCACCGTTGAAGCGCAAACACGAAGAAGTGGCAAAAATCTCAGACTCTCCTGCGAAGAAGATCAAACGGTGGGATCTCGCATCGGATGAAGATTCGGACTGGGATTCAGATTGTTGCGACAATGGGTTGTGCGAAGAATGTTGGCAATATGACAATGGCGGGGAAAGTGAAGAAGGTGAACCGATTGAAATTACATTTAGCAACGAAGGTGATTTTTCTATGGTTAAAGAAGGTTTAATGCAAACTTAAATTATAATATATTGTATACGTATCTCCTCTACGAACGCTTGTAGTGAATCGACCTTTTCCGCTCCATTTAAGTGCGCCGTACACAATCTCGGAAGGTCGTACGTGTAGAAGTATTGGAACCGGTGTACATCGACCTTCGCTTCGGTCACCAGACGCTGTGCGTACGCCGGGGTTAAGTACAACCCGAACATCAATGCCGCGTGTTTTGCGACCCGTGGTTTGTCGCTTATCACCCGTGACATCATGGTTCTGAATCGTTGACTCGCCTGAGGGAACTCTGCCACGGTAAGGTCGTATATATCTTGGATCGTTTTGTTTAAAATTGTTTCGTCTTTTGACATTAAACAATGGTAAATCAAATCGCTGTCCATGCGTTGCTTTTCCAACGTGTCTTTTTTGTCGTAAATACTCGTCATCTTGTTTAAATATATTTAAAGCTTTTATAGAAACATTTTTGCATATAAAAGTAATTTTTGCGTATGTTACAAAATGGTCCACAAAATGCTTGCACTAAGTGCCGGCGGCGACCGGGGCGCGGTCCTTGTCGGCATGCTCCATGGTATGTACAGGGTATTGGGCAGAGAAGGGGTCGATTGGAAGGAAATAGCAGGTATTAGCGCCGGAGCAGTAGTAGGTGCCCTAGTATCCAACACTATTCCAGAAACATTTGATACCAAAATGGAATCTGCTAAGGACCTTTTCGAATTGGGAGGATTCCATGTCGTCGCACCACATACACGATGGGGCTTTTTCATCAATAGTTTAGACGCGCTGTTTTACTACGATTCATTGTATAATAATGAGCCTATGAAAAAGATATTGTCTGACAATTTTAGCGAGAATCTGATGTTTACAAAACTCCGTGTAGGAGCATACAACAGGGACAAATGTTGTTACGAGACCTTTGACTCTAATTTTCACAAAGCTATCTTGGCAAGCGCCGCTGTACCAATCGTGTACCCACCAGTAGAAATCGACGGCTGTAAATACCAGGACGGAGGGATGAGACATATTATCCCGGTCGAAGAAATCATGGAATTCATACGTGCTGAAGACGGATGTGAGATCGATGTATTGATTTGCTATCCAATCAACTGTTTTGAATTATTTTTCAAAGCCACGACGCCAGAGGGCTATTACCCTCTCATCGAAGAAAGTTTCCGCTGTATGACTGACCAAATGCTACATACGTTGACGAACGATTTAAAGTTCCTGGCGAATTATTTAGGCATACGATTTGACGATATCACCCATAAATCATGCAATACATTCCGTAAAGGAAACGTCATTATAAATATATTCTCACCGGAAGATGCGGTGTACACCAATTTCACAAACATTAAACCAGAAGAGATGGCGAACATGTACAAAGGTGGAAAGACTGTTGTAATGGAATATTTAAGTACAGATAATGGTGTATAATATGTTAAAACTTTTACGAGGTAAACCAACCAATGTCGTTTCTGTAAAATCCGACGCATCCTACGACGATATCATGGATGCCATTTCGACAAACCAAATAAAGGATAAGACGCTACGAGCGCTTGTGAACGCATGCCGTGCGAACCCAGACAGGGTTATATTCGTCATATACAAAGCTTACAGCGAGAGTGTGCTCTTTGTATTTGGAGCCACGCCAGTTTGCGTACAAGTAGACGGCTCTAGTCTACAAAAGATTATGATGCGACATTGTATTGAATCACGTATATATGTATTCTCATATGTAAAATAAATGGCTTTGTTGTACTACCCTGTCGCTGTAGCTGGTACTTACTTCATCGGACGCAATATACTGTTTAAAGGCACCTCCTACGCCATCGATCTAATACTAAACCAAAACGCCGACCCGGACATCAATGAAACCCATACTGTCGAAACCATATCTGCCATGTTGAAAACGTATAGCCACCTCGACCCGACACATCCCGCGTATCAGAGTATGGTTTCGGTCACGCAAGCTCTTGTTGAATTGCAAGATGCCATAGACCGTGCCAAACTAAAATTGAGCGTACACGAAGCTGGTTACTTGACCAGATTTCGAACGTTCGATGCCAGGGCAGAAAATGTACATATAGAAAAAAAAGCCAAACAACTTATGTCTCGACTGGACATATTCACTAAGCTTATACAGTTACACGTGCCACAGGATCAGCAGCACCAACACGACGGCGACTACAAAAGCTACACATGTGAGAGCTACAGTATTACAGATCAGTAAAATATCGTGCCAATCGCACGAGTCACGCTCGTGGTCCACATCTCGAGGACGCCGCTGTGAAGGGTCCATTAATTGCATGGGTTGCATTTGCTACACACAACGAATAATATATAAGACAAAATAGTTAATTTTTTAAGTATAAAACCATCTCGTACATCCTCAAATGATCTATAGAACCAAAGCAATCCGTGTTTTGAAATCATGTGACGTAGAAGACGCGGAGTTAAAGGAACAAGAAGTCTTTGACAATTACGGTTCAAAATACGCACTGATTATTCGACGTCTCACGACAGGAATGTCTATGACGGAGGCGACAACAGAATTGGAACCCATCGAAGAAACCAAAGAGGAAGTCATGGTTGAAGGTACTATCACATGTCCCAAATGCAAAGGGAAGAAGATCCACCGCATAGAAAAGCAAACGAGGAGTGCGGACGAAAGCGCAACCATATTCTGTTACTGTTCAGACTGTGGGAAAAGGTGGCGACAATAAATTAATTATAAACCCCTACGTATTTCCGTTTTTTAAATACCGAGCTTAACTTCGTACATAACCTGGACATCTTCGTCTGCTGTGGAGGCTCAAAGTCTTCTTCATCTATCGTAAAAATCACTGTTTCCTCTCCAATCAGCTTTACGGTTTCCTTTTCGTCCATTTTATAGAGTATATAAGGCACATATATACTTTAAAATGCGCGTTGTTAGCGTAGATCCGGGATTGAGGAATTTCGGTGTCGCAATATTTGAAGATAACAAACTCGTTGAGTTCGATTCGATATGCATTTGGGACATGGTACCCAAAGGTAAGCGCAAAGATTACGCGTACATCGCGCGAACATTGGTCGAGAAAACAAGTATATTCGAGGGAGCGGACGTCGTACTCATAGAAAGACAAATGCAATCGCGCATGATCGTAATTGCAACGGCGTTACGATGTTTCTTTTGGAACAAGTCGAAAATGGTTGCACCCATAAGCGTACGTAAGTATTTTGGTATTAGTACAGGAAAATACCGTAACAATAAAAAAGCATCCATCGATTTGGCACCAAAGTTCCTTAACGAGGCACAGTTAAAGAAGTTTAAGACTCATAAGAAGAAGGATGACCTCGCGGATAGTATAATTCAGGGTCTATGGTACATTTGGAGTCCTAAAGGTCCGTATTTAAAAACTTAGTTAATATTATTTATTACACGTTTCCAATCTTTTTTAAATGTTTTCTTGTTACCTATAACGAACAACGCTTCTTTGGCTCGCGATAAAGCAACACACAGTCGGTTCCAGTTTTTACAGAACCCTATGTTTCCGTAATGATTGGACCGCACACACGAAAGAAACACGGCGTCTGCTTCGGTTCCTTGACAGGCGTCCACTGTGACAACTTTGCATATCTCGTCCAACGCGTCTCTTAATTTACAGAATTGTGATTTGTAAAAGGTGATTACCATCACGGACTTTGACGGATTTGCTTCCCTGTATGCCACCACTTCGTTGTACACCAGATCAACTTCGTGGTCGTTGTACGGTGACGTTCCTTTTTTGTCTTCAGGCGCACGGTGGTCGATCCATTTGAGAGTGTCCGATTCGTAGCGAACTCCGTGCTTTAAGCGACCGCCATAAAATGCGTTGGAGACCATTCTTCCAATAGACGGTGCCATCCTGTACTGTGTCTTTAACATGTGTACGCGGTGTCCATTATCAACCATCCGTTCGAAAAACGACAGTGGTTCATAATCGATGTTCGTGAATGGCTTCAATTGTTTGTGGTCTCCGATCAGTATCATATTTGTAGGGTTACATTTGAACACCCCAGGCATGCTTTCTTCCTCTACCGTCGCCGCCTCGTCTATGATGACGGTTGTAATGTTGGATGCTCTCCAGGCGCACGATATCGTCGATAGAAACACGTTGCTACCGTTCATGATGTCTTCCTCATACTTTGTAGCGTATTCGGATACGAGTTGACCATATGATGCCTTTAAACGGTCCACCTTGTCTGTAAGGATGCGTACGCTGGAGTCGGTACAAAATGCTGGTCCTTGACAATTTTCCGATACCTCTATCGCATCCAATATAGAAAAACGGTCTACCGTTAATTCGGAAACATTCCTAGTTGTATTGTCTAACATTCGAATGTATAACTCAATGTTCTCCAATCTGGTTAGATAACGCTTTTTCCCGTTCATGCACGACGCTTTGCTCGGTGTTTCATCTAGAAACACGATCAGTCTGGAGTAGTGTTTCTCATCCAGATCCAGAGTCTCGACAAATCGAAGGTGTTCTTCTTTCCGTTTGTTTTCCGCTGCTTTGAGGGCTGATAGTTCCGTTTCTTTGTCTTGTATCTCCCTTCTCATGTCTATGAGTTCACGGGTCTTGCACAATTCGTCGCGAACCATATTGTCAACGTGGAATGGTTTGGAAGCTTCGGATATTCGGTCGAGGTTTCCTAATACTGCCAAATGGAGGCTACCGCCTTCGAACACGGTTGTATGGTGTTTGCCCAGTTTTTCACATACAGCGCCAATGGCTTGGTTGTTTCTGGAAGTAACCAACGTGCGCTTCAACAGGCGTTTGGTCACAATGTGGTAGATAGTTGTCGATTTCCCTGTGCCTGGTGGACCTTGTACGATTTCCAAATTGTGTTCCAAATTCATAACAATGTCTCGCTGGTCTTCGTTGCACGGTACACAGTCGTTTGAATCAATTTGGACAAATGAACTCGTAGGGTGTCTACAGGAGGGACACTTTTTATCGTAATGCAATGATCGCTCGATACACTTTAAGCAAAATATATGCTTGCATGGCGTGATACACGCGTTTGTCACCGGATCCAGGCATATTGGACATGTGGTCTCCGCCAGGGTCTCCAGCGCATGTTTTACCTCAGAATCATAGCCTTCGTCGCTTAGTGTTTCGATATTAAAATCGTCGGAATAATCTTTGTACGTACCATATGTTCTTGTATTGGATGTAACATAACACGGTACATCACACTTGAACGTGTTGATATACTGGCGTATATAGGAGCCTACGAACCCCAAGTCGAACATTTGGTAGTATTGATCGTGCGTACGCGGTTTATATGGATACAAATGGTACGTCACCTCGTCTTCGATTTTGTACTTTATAAGATGCTGGCGTAGGTCTTCCTTTTCCTTATCGGTCAAATCCGGAACTTCTTCTCCACGGTATATCTGCTTTCCATAACCGTGTTTGACCGCTTGAACTTCAGCAAAAATATTGTTGCGACATCGCTCTAAATATCGAGCAGAGCTCCCATTACTGTGTCGTTGAACACTGTAGGTCTCTGAACTCTCTAGGAACTCTTTAAATTGTTCGAAATATACGCTATCGTCGCTCATTTGATATATAATAAAGTGCTTATATACTCTATAATCTAAAGGACGCATTTCGACCGATGTTCTCTCCATTTGCGTTTTTGACAATGAACACCACAAAAGTATACAGTTTTACATTTTGAACATCTTTTCAGTTTTAAAGATGTGCCGTAACATCCTCTACATATACACAACCACCCTTTAAACATTCGTTTTACAACAATCCTAGATATTTTTAACGGTGCCGGTGTTTTGTGTAGGGCTGACGTCGTTTGATCTCGTCTTATTTGTTCGTCTATTAGCGTAGACGTAGATTTTCGGTGTAGTAACACTGGCGTGGAAAAGAGCTTGCACAAGTTTTCAATATTTTGATAAACATGCTGTTCGTCTAATTTCCCAGTGAATTGACCAATTGAGAAGTCTACTACACAACCACTTTCTTTACAAACAAGGACGTTATGTCCATAAAACCCCCTCCCACAGTCCTCTTCAACAATTTCGACTACGTTGTAAAATATTATTTTGTGCACCGATGTTGCTTTCTGTATGAAAATGTCATGCGTTTCTAGGTTTTTCAATTGAATAATGCCAAATTTGGTATTTAACTCCGTAACCCCCTTCGAAATAAGCTCCGGCACAATGAAACGCTCAAATAGACAACATGCGGAACTACACGAATATCGTAATATATATCGTGCGAACCATTCAACTACATTGTTCACTTCGTTCGACACATCAATGAAATCTTGCAGTGTGCAAATTCGTGGATATTTTACCATTTCGGCATTATTTCCAAACACCCTGTTAAGTTTACCGGACTTTTTTACATCGTATTGACGCAAAACGCCAATAGTATGTGCAACCACAAGCTCTAAATCCATTTGAATTGAAATGTACGAACTTATATACCCCCGAATATCTACCTATAAAGTGAATAACCCTAATACTAACCCGGTCCGTAGGGTCCGTAGGGTCCTTATCCACGAGGTCCTTTATTATTAGGAGCCCACGCTTCGACGCTTCGACGCTTCGACGCTTCGACGCTTCGCTTCAGTGGAAAAGTAAAGTAAATTTTAAACATTGAAACTTCCCAAACAACTTCAAACAACCATGTTAAGCAAACAAACGATTACCTTTACCAACGAAGAATGGGACGCGATTTACCAGTCGTGTCATAAATTTGCGAATTTAGAAATACAAACGACGGAAAAACAGCGCAACCGGCGTAATCAATGGAACCGCGACAAGATGATTGTGGACAACCGCATCGGTAAGATTGGCGAATGGGCAGTAGCATTCAACATGTGGAAGAACGAGATTGAATGCAACGAACCCGACATGGAGATTTACACCGTGAAAAAGAAGTCGTTTGACGCGGATCTGGTCTACAAGGACGGTGTAGACTTACATGTCAAATCCCAATCGGTCGTATCCGCGCAACGGTACGGAGCGTCCTGGACCTTCCAGAAGGGCGGTCAGGGTTACGGACACACAGATCCCATCCTACGAAGCGGTGATGGCATGGCGATATTCGCGATCGTGGATGAGAAGAACCATAAGGCGGATATCTTCGGACCAATGGATCTGGACACCCTGCGCAACAACCTCCGTGATCCAAAGTTACAAAAACTTAAGCATACAAAAGCATGTCTGTATTTAAGTGACTTTACCATTACTGAAAATGGACCCTGAGTACAATGCAATTGCGACCGCGGGCGCAGTATTATCTATGGTCAGCAACGTCCCGCAAGTTTATAAAGTTTATTATGGTAAAACCGACGATTTACATGTTTATTCTGTTATATTACATCTTCTTTCTGCTGGACTATGGTCTTACTATGGTTTTCTGTTGGAACTGTACATTCTCGCAGTGGAATCTGGCATATGCTGCTTTTTGAATTTTTTGATACTACTCGCAATTGTACGAGATCGAGGTATAAAGGTCCATCGAATTCACATAAATGTTACCTTCTCGAGTCCCAAAACAAAACCTGAAATCTTTTTATCGGCTGCTAAACAAAGGGAAGAGACGTGTATCGATGATGAAAACGCGAACTGCCATGCAGATATTGCTTGATCCGAGTCTGGAATGGGGACAGATCAAAGTAGATGAACGTAAATTATTTAACGTATAAAAGCGTGCCGCTAGCGTACAAAGAATGTCCGACGTTTCGAATGAAAATCCAGTTGACACTAGGTCGGAGAGACCACCAACCTGGAATGAAGAAAGAATAAAAGAGTTTTTAGAATTTACGAATAGAAAAATCGTAGTAGACCCGATACTTTACCCGAATAATATCATACCCGCCGGCTGGCGCCCAAAACTGTACGAAGATTTTATGGCAGAACAGGGATTCGATTGCATATACGGGGAGCATGGGCAGCAAGATTTGAAAAACGTCCGCGTAATTTTAACGTATAAATACATCGTCTTCTAATAATAAAATGGACCCGTTTCAAATCTGTATCATAACCTTATTAATTATTGGTTGCATTGGTCTTCTACTTTACGGGTTTTACGCGTTTCTGAAGATACAAGAGGAGCAGGAAACCGAACCGATACTAACCAATTTGATGGAATATAAACCACCGTCAATCAATTAGGGGGTATAAATATTAAAGTAAATATAATAAATATGTGTGGTATCTTATACGCTGAGTCGCCTACAACTACTGAATTCGCCAAATCGTTCATGACGTTAAAGAAAAGAGGTCCAGATTCTCATTCCATCTATCCAATAGTAAATTGTGTCATGGGTCACACACGGCTGGCGATACACAGCCCTTCCCAATCAAAACAACCCTTTACACGCGGTCCATGGGTTCTAATCTTCAACGGGGAGATCTACATGCCCGGAGACGGTAAAATGATTCTAGACATGGTTGAGAAACATGGTCCGCTAGAAGCGCCTAAACATCTGGACGGGATATTTGCGTATGTTTTGTACAACAAGAAGACCCTCGCCGTGTACGCCACACGTGACCCAATCGGTGTTTGTCCTTTGTTTAAAGGACTCTACAACGGCAAGCTGTGGATTGCCTCTGAAGCCAAAGCGTTACAACACTGTGACGAGGTAAAGATTGTGCAACCCGGACACGTCAACATACATCGATATACGCGCGATTATCCCAGGCTATCGACCAAAGCATGTGATCTAAATTTACTTGAGAACCTGCTCGTTGGTGCGGTACGAAGGCGAGTGCCAAAGGTCCCATGGGGAGTTCTCCTCTCTGGTGGACTGGACTCGTCTATCATTTGTGGAATTCTTTCCAGAATCAACTTGCCACGCGAATACCCCGCCATTCACTCGTTTAGCATCGGGCTAAAGGACTCACCTGACCTCGTCCATGCGCGGAAACAGGCGGAACTTTGCAACACAGTCCATCACGAAATCATCTATACCGAAAAAGAGGGTTTGGACCGATTACAAGATGTTATCTACGCGATTGAGTCGTACGACGTGACTACCGTCAGAGCCTCCGTGCCCATGTTTCTACTGGCTGAACAGATAAAGAAACACGGTGTAAAAGTTGTTCTAAGCGGTGAAGGCTCGGACGAGCTGTTCGGCGGTTATTTGTACAATCGATTCTGTCCATCCGAACTGGAGCTTCAAAAGGAAATCATTCGTAAAATGGAAGATTTACATTACTACGATTGCTGTAGAGCCAACAAATCGACCGCTGTTCATGGCATAGAATGTCGCGTTCCATTTCTGGACAAAACCTTCGTGAACTATGCCATGAATCTGGATCCGTCAGAGAAGGAATCCACCAACCAAATCGAAAAGAAAATCTTACGCGAAGCTTTTAAAGATTACCTACATCCGGATATTTACAAGCGCCAGAAAGCTCAGTTTTCAGATGCTGTAGGTTCAAAATGGATTAAGAGTCTAAAACGACATGCTAAAGACGAACCTATCAAGAAGTACGATTTCCAGACACCTGTCACGCATGAAGCCGCACTGTACCGCCGCCTGTTTGCTGAGAAGTTCAAACACGACACTATATGCAAGTACCACGACGATACAGTGGCTTGCTCCAGTGCATCGGCGCACAAATGGTCCAGCTTCGAATGCGATCCATCGGCGAAATCTCTATATAAATAACTCTATACATAGTATCAGTATGTTTAAACCTTTAGATGTCGCCAAATTAACATTTGCTCTAAGCTATTCCCTTATAGTTCTTCTCCTAGTTTACGTGTTTGACGTAGAGATCAGTCATGCCGTGCAAAATCACATGGTTTTGTGGACGCACTTTGCCTCAATTCCTTTAGTTATTATTTTGCAAGATACCATGTGGCTAGCGAGTACACTAGCTATAGGCATTTTTTTCAGTGTAGTTATGCACACATCCGTAGCCTATAACATGGATGTCACCTATACAGAACCGCTGGACATTGCATTTGCGAACCTTACGTTGATACTGGTGACATTTGTCATTGTATTCAAACGAATTCCACGTTGGTCTTTCCCGTTTATGATAACAACTGTGATACTCTACGCCACGTTTTGGAACTTCAAAATAGGAGATTTGAACATTTACTCCATCGTGTCAGGGATTATATCATTGCTAAATTTAATATATGTCGTTGTTCAGTTCTTTAAACCGAAAAGCGACCGAGACAAATATTTCTTGCTGACCTCTATCGTATTAGGTGTCGGCGGATGCATATGTTTTATGACTGAGTCACACCACGATGACACCAACTACGGTGCGATACATAGTATATGGCATGTTTGTTCGTATGGCGCTATGTATTTCGGAGTTCGCTCTATTGACGGTAGCTCGGAAAAGTACAGGAGAAAGAGGATAGAGTTTGAGAATGAGTTTATATTTGGTAAGATTGCGTTTCAATAAATTATATTAATCTATGTACGTCTACGCTTCGGTAGTGGTTCGTCGTCCTCGGATAAGTCGGATAAGTCAGATTCGGAACAATCGCTCCATATGTCTTCCTCAGACTCTTCGGTTTCGCCCGCTTCCCATTCGCTGCTTTCATCTTCTTCGGAAATGTCTGGGTTCAACATTGCATTGATCTCCTTCCATGTATTGGTTTCACGGTACGCTTTGAGTTGCTTCCAGGGGAGGGGGTCCGGTCCAGTTGTATAGAACTCTAGTTTGAGTTCCTCTGCCCATTTGGACAACACCTTCAGGTTCTTACGATCAACGCACGAGTGGGTGACGTGTTTGCCGTCGTTGTACACGATCGTCATATCAAATGATTTCGTGTAAGAAGTCACGCGTTCACAGAAGATCACATCCATGTTGGTGCGGTTACTGTGGTACGACGACTCTGGACTTACCAGTGCATCTGTTAATGCGCCTGTTGCCAGGTACAGGTCCGACATGTTGGAGGTTCCATGTAGACGTGCGGAGATA
>Ga0257127_1001844_pt1 | contig 14179 bp, 10 predicted proteins | sample SI060_135mmetaG_FD_190152 | JGI IMG/M metagenome (GOLD analysis project Ga0257127, IMG submission 190152) | Marine microbial communities from Saanich Inlet, British Columbia, Canada - SI060_135m | ecosystem: Environmental > Aquatic > Marine > Inlet | place: Canada: British Columbia | collected... | reverse complement strand
ACTCAAAATGATAATATGACGGTCAAATCAATTATTACGATGCCCGAATCATCCATACAATCATCGAAAATGTACTTACCGAATACAACTATATTACAAAAATCTACATTACATGAGAACTTTACCTCAAATTTTAGATTGTTAAGAAAAAACCCAGAGATTATACCTCATGTTATTAATGACCTATCTAAAGAACTTGATTATGAGAATATGAAGGAAACAACACAAAAAGAGTTGTTCTCGGGCATACAAGAATTCATTCTTGGGAATGATGTTTCACAAGATACATTCAATAGTAATAAATTCAAACAATTCTTAGATGTAATCGTACCTAAAAATCATTTCTTAATTGAAACCGTAAGAAAATACGTGAAAAATAAAATTTCATTCTTAGGATTTGTAGAGCAGTTAGAACCTTTCGCAGTATATTCAGATGATATACATGTCAAACAATATAGTCAGATTAAATATTTTATTAGAGAACAAATCAAACAACTCAAGCAAAATATGATTGAGAAAAACAAGAATTTTAATTATATTCGCAACGCAAGATACGACGTCTCGCCCTCAGATACTAACAACATTTTAAATTTGATTTCCACTAAAGGAGATATGACAGAACCATTTTATCAAAGTTATCATTTACTTAACAAAGATAAACAGCTCACAAAACTTAATCCACAAGAGTTATTAATACGTCTTAATGAATATGATAATAGTAAGTTGTATACCAATCTAATGGTGTCTATTTTAATATCGCTCATTACACCCGAAAATCTTAGTGATGTTATCAATAAACCCAATATAGACGAAATGACGGATAATGAAAGAGTCAAAGCACAAGACTGTACTAAGCGATTCTTAACTAAAAAATATACTTCTATGAAAGACTTACAAACTGATAATAATAATGATGAAGTGTATTATGATACTGAACTTGATGATACTCCTTATAGTATATTAAAGAAATACGAAGACGACCAAAAGAAAATGGTTCCTGAATTATTCCACGAATTCTTAGTTGAGAACCTTATACACAAACATGACGCACCTGAAGACATCGCAAAAGACCTTGCTACTACTATTATTAGTGGGAAAAAACTGGTATCTGATGGGGAATATGCTATGTTAGAAATCAAACCTACTCTTGATGACGGTAGAAGTATTGAATCGTTATCTGATAAAGAAAAGGAATCAGTCGAAATAGAACAAGACGTACGCAAAAAGACCACTTATTATAAACGCGTCAAAGATAACTGGGTTAGTGATACTTCCATTGACGAAGAAGCCTTCCTTGACACAAATACATTATTCTGTAATATTAGTCGCGATTGTTATAAGAACAGTAAAAATAGCGTATGTGAAACTACCGACCAAGCTAAAAATAGATTCCAAGAAAATACGCGCAAAAAATTACTCAGTGAATTTGACAAAAGATATGAAATTTCAGTTGAAGAATTGGAAGCTAAATTAGAGGATAATATCGCCTATCATCTGAAAATGCTTAATAAATCACGTATATTAAAAGACATTCAGTTGTATAAAGCCAATAACCTTGCGTATATGCTTGGTTCATTAGCTACGGAAAATGACGCTATTCAATCACCACATTTATTACTACGTGACCGCATATTCGGTCAAGATAACTTCACCAAAAAACAACAAGACATTATTATTTTTGTTCGTAACTATTGTCGTTCTCCTATGGTAGCTGAATTAAACGAACATCACGCGTGGTTATACTGTAAAGATACAAATACTAAATTATTCCCTATTTCTTTATCAGAGTTAGCCACTGTGTTTATTGATGGAGGTAACTATAATCAAAAATTAGAAGAGTTATGTCATTCTAATGGTATGTTAAGTGATGATGGGGATTCTATTGTTGATAAATATAGTGGATTCGTCCTCCGCAAAATGGATTTCAGTAGCGAAGAAGGATTTGATGAAAGTGGCTTCCGTATTACATCCAATGACATCATGGAAAAGGATTTGGGAAATGTAGTATTAGAATCCATTGGCAAAAAGAAAACTCGTGTATTTGAAAATAAGCTTTCAGAAACCATTTATAACGTTTTTTCTACTATTTCATCTAATATTGACATCAATGTTGATTCTATTGAAGAATTTGTCATGAGAACATCTAATGAAATTATTGATAAAAGTATCATGAAAGAAGAAACATATAATAAGAAATCTAAAAAATTAGAAAAGGAGAAGGGTAAATCATTGGGACCCTATCAAAAGTATTACGATGAAACAGTTATCGTTATTATTTCTTCCGTTTTACTTGTTGCTATACAAACCGCAGTACCTTCATTTAAACCTAAGAAAACTTTCCCTGGGTGTGTACGCTCATTTGGTGGATTTCCTATGAGCGGGATTGAGGATATAACTGGCATTAAATATATAGCATGTGTTTTATACAAAATCAAAAGTCAAATATCACCTTGGACGGCAATTAAACAACACAAACAAGACGCATTAACCAAACGTATTACCAGCATGATTGAATTACATGTTTTAAAACGTAATGATATTACTGACTTGTATGTCAAGAAACGTGAATATGTTATGTTGAATCCGGATATTGTCATTCCAGAAGAGCATAATATTGAGAAATGGAAACATTTTATGCCACCTGTTGTCAAATTTTCTATTGTCAACTCTCTTAGAAATGTTAGTAATGAATTCAAAAAAGACTTTGTTGAGTTGTTGCGATATGGTAAATCCGACCAATATAAATCTATTTCAGTTTTAAAAAGTAGAATCACACAATTTGGATATGGAATTATTGAATACATTAACCATATTGTACGCAATAAAGACCAACTTCTTAAGACTTCTTCTCAATTACCTTTCTTAGAAAACGCATGTTGCAATGAATCGAATTTAACCAATCCTATCGCATATTTTACTCAAGAAGACGAGAACATTAACATTGGTATCAAAACTGTTAATCAATTATCCGCAATTATTAATGATTTAAATACCTTAACCAAAGCTCCTTCATTATATCATGAACCATTTACTGGAATTAAATACCCGGTTGTTTCCAGTGGAGATATGGAAGAATTAATTTATTCCACAGTTATTCATTATTGTAATTTTGATAGGAACTTACCAGTACCAGATATATATAAATCCATATGCTCCGAACGCCCTGCTGAATACAACTCTTCATGGGGAATCGCAGATAAAATCGAATTCCTCAAACGAAATGGGAATAAATACAGTGAAAGTGATTTACATAAATTGATGAAAATTGTATACCAGAACAATCTTATTTTCATTGATAATCAAACAGAACATAATCAAGTAAATATATTAAAGGATGTTATCGCTCATCTTGAAATGACAAATTCGACTGTTATTGAAGCGCCTTTACGTAAACATATGTTGAAGGTTCTCAATAAATATAATCCTAAGGTTATGAGAAACGAGAGATGTGATGAATTAAAAACATTGAATCGATACTTGACTACTACAAATGACCGGTTATTCAAAGAAATCATTAATTTTATTGATAAACATGGTAATCTTGGAGTCAGTGAAATGAATAAATTTGAATCATTCCTATTAAATATCGAAAAATGGTCTATTGATGACAACAAGTCACCACAAGGATTACATACTATCATTCAATTCATACAAAACGCATCCTTTTCTATTGGAAAAACTTATCCTTCCGCATTATTACACGAAAATCCTTTCTATTACAAAGTACCGCGTCATTGGGAACTTAGTGAAAATCACGCGGGGGATGTCTATAAATTTATAGAAAAATACTACGCTAAACTTCACAAATTCAAATCGGATAAAATTATTACTCGTTTGCTGATGGAAGTGGGTAGAAGATTATCTACAATTACTATGTTTATGGAAAATATACCATTCCAAACCGAAATTGTCAAGGATATTGAGGAGACAACCCAATCTTTCCACTGTATGTTTGATAAACAAACTATATTACGTCTTTATACTTACTGTTTCTACTCCATCATTTATGAATACATTGTTCTCTCTAATGACTCAGATTTACTAATCGCAGATATTCAAATCAATAAAATGACACGTAGACAAGACATTGCGGATGAATCTAATGTTACAGACCAATTAGTAGCAGAAGTGGATACTGTGGATGAAGGTATGATGAACGCACAAAACAATTTAGAAGAAATACAAATCGAAACCGGCAATTTATTAGAACTCAAAGAACGGGTTGCTTCCTTATTAATAACTTTCATAGATGTAGAACAAGAAAATAAACTCGCACTTGATATTACATACGATAATCTCATCAATAAGGTGAATCGTTCAAAGGATAAAGAGAAACAAGGCATTATTTCATATTTGGGAAATATGAGTATTGAAGAGCGTAAAATCGAGGATATGTTTAAAAAGCATAAACTTGAACGATGGAATATCGGACAACAAAAAGGAATCTTTCAATATGATAAATCTACTTATGACCGTGAAAGAAATGAGTTAATAGAACAAATCTTTACCGACCAAAATGAAGCACCTATCGAAACCAACAATGAAGCTCTTGACATATATGATATAGAAAAGAGGGATGAATATGAACCTGGAGACGATTACAATCGCGATACTTACGACTTCCAAGATATAGGCGAAGATTACATGGATGGGGATTTTTATCCAGAGGACCGAGATGAAGATGAATTTCCAGAAGATTAGGCTTTTCTTCATAAATTTTTTATATTGATATTGTAAATCATAAATATCAATATAATGAAGGGTTTTGTACGTTATCATAAACTTAGTATCTCTATTATCATTTTTCTTATATTGTTCTCCATCGTTCATATGATGAAGCCTACCATGTTATATAATGATGATGGGTCATTTAGACAATTTGGTGTAGGATATAGACATAAAACAGTTATCCCTATTTGGGGCGTTTCTATGGTCATCGCTATTTTCTCTTACTTGTTTGTTATGTATTATTTAGCGTATATGTAACCATATTTTCATCCATTTTTATTGTATACAATCAAATAATAATGGACGAAGCCACATTAATCGAACCTTCTGTCAAAAACTATTTATTTAACACCCTTCAAAAATGTCATTCTAAACGGGTAGACATCTATTTTTACGTGCTTAATATTGGGGTTCTCGTTATATTTGGGTCTATTGTTGTCGCAACCTTATATTATTGTTATACACAAAAACCAAATGAATATGATAGACAACAAAAAATTGTGAAAGACCAAGAATATGTCATGTCAAAGATTCGTTATTACCAAGACCAAAGGAAAAACGACGAAGAAACCCAGATTTCCAGTATTTCTAACTTGCCTTTCATATCCGGATAATATACAAATTTATTATATGCCTATTTTATAAATTAGTATGAGTATTACAGACCAAAATCGCGAAACTATTATCACTGAAAATAATACCGCTCAAAATAGATTAATAGATATATTAGAAAACTACTCCAGAGAGTCTTCACATTTAACAATACAAGAACAATTACATGGAGATGTTGACTTTTCTCCCCTCAGAGAAATGGGATTTGGATTAGTTGACACGATAACTATCGGAAAAGGTGAAATTACGAAAATTGTAAATATACCAAAAGGCATTGTTTCGTTTACATGTATTGAGAACCTTATTAAAAATATTGATAATTTACCAAGTTCTCTAACACATATTAATGTTTCTGGAAATCTTTTAGAAAATATCGTTGTGTCTGGATTAAATAACCTTAAAACATTCGTCGTTTCGCATAATAAACTCACACAATTGGAGAACCTTCCTACTCATTTAGAAGAATTGTTGTGTGATTTTAATAACCTATCACAATTAAACTTACAAGACCTTGCTAAACTCAAAACACTCAATATTTCTAACAATAATATTACTCTTATTGAGAACCTTGACGCAAATACACACATTATAAATGAGAATAACCCAAGTATAACTTATCGGAATTCAGATGTAGAACAAGTAGGAGGCGATAATAATGATGGTAATGAAGTTAATACTAACTACAAAGACGCTCTTAACCTATATTTTCGTATGAAAAATGAATATGGAACTAAAATCCATAACAAGAAGAAACAAATATACGAGAAAGAACCCAATAAAAAAATGGCAAAACGACTTATTCAACAATACACGCCTGAATGTATTAAATGTAAAAGAAAAGTCGGAACTATTTTTACCAGAGACGAGAACATATACAAAGCGATTTGTGGAGATACACGAAACCCATGCAATCTCAATGTTGAAATATTTACTGGATTTTTATTACATTTTAAAGAGATGTTTGATTTAACAACGGAGGATTTTGAGAAAACAAGAGGAATTATAGATATGGAAAAGCTTAATGACCTGTTTGATTATGTATCAAGTGAGGATAATGTTGAATTATATAAGAAATCACTCGAATTATACATTGAAAACGAAAAAACATATAAATCATATCTTGAAAAGCATAACGAATTGTATAATAATCCAACAACAAAGAAAGCATTAATAACCGCTCAGGAAAAATTATTTACATACATTGAAAAAAGTAAACAATTTATAGATGAATATAAAAAAACGAATAATAGAGAGTTCTTAAAGACCGCAATGGATTTAAGAGGTAATGAAATCAAACGCGAATTGTCTACTATACGACGATTGAAATACGGTATTATGGAAATTGTATCACAACCTACCAAAAAAACGTTCCCAATAAACACTTTATATCAAAACGCAGTTTCTTTAGATAACCTTGATTATTCCTCTATGGAACAACAACGTGTTATCAATTTCACTGTATAATTTATTTCATAATACAATATGAAATAAAACGTTTGTCTATTAACAATCATTATAATTTGATACACCATCCCATACTACACCATGTGTCTTAGCCCAATTATGTTTAGCACAAATCGGTTGACCGGATGCTTTCCAATCATCATGCGCAAAATCCACTGTTGAGTTTGCTTCATCTAAGCCGATAGTTTGTTTCGCACTATCACTTAGCAATCCACTTTCATATAATGAACCGGCGTTCTTATCGCCATCATCAGGGATTATACATTTTTTATCCTCATCTATTACCCAATAATCAGGGCATGTTGTGCTTTGGGGAGGGTATACTTCAGTACCTTCGCCATACGACATTACCATGCCAACATAAGTTAGCACTATTATTAATGCTATTATTGCTACTATTATAACTGTCATGTAAAAATTATCCATCGTTGTATATACTATTCTATACATTTTGTTTATGGCTCACTAAATATATTTAGTGAGTTGGTTCTCAATGCCGTTTATTTTATCCATGAAAATATATACCAATTATATAAAACAAAGATGGATTATAATTTAACTCCCGATAGTATCATTAAAGTTGATAAAAATCTTAATGCAAATAGATACAATGGACGAATAAACATTGCTGAACCTCCTTCACCAGATGCCGTATTCAAAATGCAAGAAAAAATAGCCATTAAAAACGCATCTACTGAATATCGTGAAGCACTCGGAGGAGATATTGAAGACAATGTTCTCGCGCAAGTATATTTTTCTGCTGGTAATATTCAAATTATACAAAATGGTCTTAGAGCTGGTGTATATAAAGCCTCTCAAAATAAATTTGTTATTGCTCCTCAAAATATAGATACACTTAAAATTATTATGCGTAGTATTTATTTACAACATTCAGAACACCGCGAAGATGACATCACCGGACAAGTGGAACGACTAAATAAACTCGTTTTAGATTATGCTATACCTTCCGTATACAGTTCTTCCATGAGCTACATGAAATATTGCCAAGACCAAAGCACGCTTGTTGTTCCACTTGAATTACCACGCAATCATGACCGTGATTTCAAGCAACTCGAACAAAGGAAGTTCATGTAAGTTTACCAAAATATAATATGTTCTCATCATATTACATTTTACTGATTCGTTATTTGATTTTTATCTATCATCGTTTCCTTTAGGATATTGTTGATTATCTTCTTATCAAACTTTTCGTCTTCTTCTTTACCATATCCACCTAACGATGCCTTCGAATATTCAAAGAATTTATCGCATTCTGGTGTATCCAATATATCGTATTTGGGATTTTCTTCTATCCATGGATGTACTTGGGCTTTGTTCTTATTGGCTACTATACGAACTGCTCTTCGTAAATGCTTTTTTGTTTCATCTTCCTTCGCCCATACATCTGAATCCTTTACATAGACCGTTTCTCGTTTTAAATCCGTACAGTGAATGGGTCTCACATGTGGATGCATCTCGCGGATACGTTCCAACATGATGTCTGATATTCCCCTCACATAACCTACTTCTCCTGTATTAATAAAATCATTTACAGACAGTTCGATTGATTGAATGAAATCGTTTAGATTTATAGCATCCTTGCACGTCTCGTTCAAAAACACATTCAGATTGAACTTGTTATTCATTGTATTGTTTGTATTGTTGGTATTATTGTTATTAATGGTTGTATTTCCTGCGTTCTTTGATAACTCTATAATTGTATCTTGCTGTTCCGTCATTCGCTTATGTTGCTCTATCATCAATTCCTTGAATTCTTGGTTCTGTTTCAATAACTCTATTACCAAAGAGGAATCCAATGGGGGGGCTACTTGTGTTTGTTCTGGCTCTATGTCTTTACACTTCTGTTTGTGATTCCATAATGAAGCACGATGATTATATTCTTTTCCACAAGAGCAAGCATAAATAATTGGAGACTTTTCTGGTTGTATACCGGTTGTAACTCGCTTATTATGTTTTACGGTCTTACAATGTTTGATATAATCGCTATGTTTACAGCATATATAATTACAGGTTTCACATTTATATGATTTAGGTATAGTGCGAGATTTGTGCGACATGTTGTATAATATACAACGAAAAAATCGCTAAACATCTCCGCATTAATATACCTTAAAAATTTATGCTAATAAATATTTCACCATAAATTTCAAAAATACTGCAATATCGTCATAAACGTATTTTCAGAAAAGTATTAAAACAAAACTATCTCGAACATATTAAAAATGGACATAAAATAAATGTCCATTTTTTCAAATCGTAGCCATTTCTTTTTTGTACTTTTTTAGCGTAAAACTATTTAATTTAAGAATTAGTAGTATGTGAACCAATAATCTTGGATAGCTCTATAATTGTATCTTGTTGTTCGGACATTCTCTTATTTTGCTCTATCATCATCTCCTTGAATTCTTGGTTCTGTTTAAGTAACTCTATTACCAATGATGAATCCACTGGGGGTGGGACTGGTGCTATTGGTTCTTGTTCTACTCCATCACATTTTTGTTTATGATTCCATAATGAAGACGCATGTTTAAATATTTTTTTACAACCACATTGATATGTTTTAAAGCTTATAGGAACTATTGTATTCGTATTTGTTCGTAGTTGGTGTTTAGTAGTAGATAAATGTCTATCATATTGACTTTTTCTATTGGTAACATAGTCACAATCTTTACATATAAATTTACCCGAACCGGTAGTTTCTCTATTCATAGATTCCCGTTTGATAACATTTGTACGATGTTTGTTAGTAGTGTTATGTATATCCAATAGATTGTTAGAACCAAAATAAACATCACATACCTCACAGTGTGGGCGTTCTTTTGGAGACGTATATTTCATCAGTTTCGGTTTTGGTTTCGGTAAAGGTTGTATACTATTCAATGTAGCTTTATAATCTTCAAAATACGATTGTTCCAGTTTTTTAGCTGCGTATAAATCATCACAATTATGAAACGCAATTATTTCCATAATCCAATTATCCCATCCAAGATTATCTCGTATAGTCTTGTATAATTTGCAATTATAATTTGACGATTTATTATTTTTGCAACCTTGTTTATGTGCGTGTTTCCTCTGAACGAAATTGGTAGTATGCCCTATATATAGGTCATCTATAGCTGAATCTTTACAATATATTTTGTAGAATATCGTATTTGAATAATCAATATCAACCTTAGGCATATTATATGTAGTTATATGTAATTATATTTATATTCTAAAATATGTAATATAAGATAATTGAACTAAAATGAAAAATAATGATGTAAAAACCCATAAACATCCTCCGAGGTTTATTTACACCCTTGTCCGATGTTTCTTTGAACTCCTTGTCCGAGTTTTATTTGTTTTTTTGGGTCTTTTGAACTTTAATGTTCTTCTTTTTCCGCCAAGTTTTCCATGAGGTCTATTCATACCTAAAAGTTCTTGATTGAATATAGTATCTACATCAGTTGGAGATGAATGATATGCCATAGTTCTAAGTGATGGTATGTTGTCTCGTTTATAATTTGATATTTCTTCTATATTATCGTCCTTTTGCTTTTTTATTTCATTTTTCGTTTCTATGTAGTTTTTTATCAAATAAGGAATACCATTTTGTTCTTCATCCTCTGGTGTCAGATCTTCTGCCAGACGAAGTTCTTTGTTTGTATCAACATCAAGTTCAATATTAATATCTGGGTGTTCTAATAATAATTGAACCATGTCGTAATCTTCAAATTTAATTGCGTGTATAAGTGGTGTATTACCCTTGATATCCTTTTTGTTTATATCAGCGCGCTTTTCAAGTAATAATTCAACGACATCATATTTTGAATTTATCGCTGCTGTTGAAAGAGCCGTATTATCGTTTTCGTCTGTTATATTTACATCAATACCTTTTTCAAGCAATAAATTAACCATTCTTGCATTTCCATTGGCTGATGCAACTAATAAAAACCACACTCCATTGTCGTTTTTCATATTTACATCAGCACCTTCCTCAAATGCTTGTTCAACCTTTTTATAATAATTTTTATAAACGCCGTCCCATAATTTCGCGTTGGGGTTTTCATAATAACGTCCTACATAAGGCGTTTTCGCGCCTCCTTGTTTTTTTGAACGAGTTTTTCTTAAATTTCTCTTCATTGGGGTTTTACGAGACATCCTTATATATATTATATATATTAGTTTGACTACATTTTGTATTTGGTTGATTTCTTCGCATGTTAATACTATCAACTTGTAAAATTGAATTATTATTCACATACAAAGTAATACAACAACACACAGCCAATATGAGCTATAAAATTAATTTAATAACCCAACGTAGTAAGTCGTTAGAACACATCGCCGACAAAGACACGTGCAATGAGTGTAACACTAATGATATATCATATGAATGTGATAAATGTGGAAATGGAGTATGTAAACAGAAAAATTGTCAATTCTCATTTCCATATAAGTACAATACAACAATGGTAATTTGTAAAGGGTGTTTCAATGAGATTGATAATAAACTTATAAATTACGACCATCTAATAATTTATAAGTTCTTAAAAAAGAATGTTCGTACAAGGCGAATCAGTTGCTAATAAGGTGAAAAAACATTAGAAAAATACAATGTACATAGTGTATTTTTTTAGTAAAATCAATGATATTTATGCGTTATCATATGCTGTTTGTGCTGTGTCTTTTTCTAATTGTGCTTGAGTAAAATCTTGATTAGATGATTGGTTTACACCCTTGAATATTTAAAACGCCGTTTTTCATGACATAAAACATAATCAAGATAAAACGATTATATCTGCGTTAGATTATTTAGATAAATAATTTTTTGATATAATATCATTATTTATATAATGATGACTCGTAAAAACACAAAGAAGACTCGTAAAAACGCAAAGAAGACAAAATTAAGAAAAACTCGTTCCAAAAAACATGGAGGTGCGAAAATGCCTTATGTAGGACCTTATTATGAAAACCCCAGCCTAAAATTATGGGACGGCGTTTCTGCCAATAATTATAAAATGGTTGAATCAGCATTTAAGGAAGGTGCTGATGTAAATATTAAAAACGACAATGGAGCGTGGTTTTTATTCGTTGCAGTAGAAAACGACAATATAAGAATGGTTAATTTATTGCTTGAAAATGGGATTGATGTAAATGTAACAGACCGTTATAATAATACGGCTCTTTTAACTGCTGTGAAAAATGGACGTTCGGACATCGTTAAATTATTACTTGAAAAAGGCGCCGATATAAACAAAGCCAATAATGGTGGTGAAACCATACTTATGGGCGCAATTAATTATGGTGAGGAAGAAGTCATCGAAATACTACTGGCTTATGATGAAGAAGGCGTACGTGTTGATGTGAATGCGCGGAATAATTATGATGGGGAAACGGCTCTCATTCGTGCGGTTGAATACGGAAACTCAGAAATAGTCGCAACACTGGTGGAAGCAGGAGCTGATATGAATATTCGGGATAATTATGGAAATACACCTCTTATTCGGGCAAGTATGATAGGCGAGGAATATATACTTGAGGTTCTACTGGATTTAGGGGCCGATGTGAATGCGCAGAGTAATGCCGGGGACACGGCTCTCATTATGGCAAGTAGACGTGGACACTACGACATCGTGGAGATGCTACTGGCTTCGGAGGAGGAAGAGGAGGAGGACGGAACCACTCTGAATATTTTTTATGGAACCGATATAAATGCGACGAATAATGCTGAGGAAACGGCTATCATGGTGGCAAGAGAAAATTCACACGAGGAAATCGTCGAATTGCTACTGTATGCGGGAGCGGACGACACCTCTATTCCCCTCCCGCCTCCTCCGCGTTCGAGACCTCAAACCGATATTATGACACGATTACTTGTTCGCGATAAAGTTTCATTGGAAAAAAATGAAAATAATCCGTTTACTGATTTGGAGTTAGAAAGATTCGACCCAATATTACAGGAAAACGTACACCTTTGCGATTATGTGAATGAGGATGAAGACAATTTATTGTTTATTTTTGATACACAATTCGCAATGATTGGGAGATCCAGAATTAAAAGCTTGATATCAGAAGATACACTGGATAAGAACAAGATTATATATCAATGTAGAACGACAGACCAAGCATTCCGACCTCGTGATGAAAACATAATAGGCGGTCCTGCTTTAAATATGGATATAATTGGGTTATTTGGAGTCATGGTTCCATTATCATACTTAGATGAAGTAGTCAACGGAAAACATCAAATATTTGTTATTGAATCAACAAATGCTAATAAAACTATGCCAATCGCATCGTTAAATACACGATTGGGTGGAAATGTAGTCAGTGCGAATCACTGTCAGGCTGAGGTGGCGATTCAAGTAAGCAAACTTTCTTATGTTGATAATGATGTTTTAATTGGAATGTGTGAAAAAAAAGGAGGAAATCGAAAATCCAAAAGAAGAACCAAGAAATCCAAAAAAACAAAGAGAAAAAATCGTTCAACTCGACAGAGAAGATGAACAATTTGTATGCGGATATGAAAAGACGCAATTTGATTTATTTTTTAGCAGATTGGCTTGTCATAAAAATAATATTAAATTTATGGACTGGGAAGACCTTTCTATTGAGGACGAACAGCATTTTTTCCATAAATAATATAACATAAATCATTACGAAAACACAAAACCACGGCGTTTTAAATCTTCAAGGGTGTAATGCGGCAATAGCATTAGTTTGAGCGTCTCTTGTTGTGATGATATCGGTAAGAGCCGCAATTTTAGCATCGTCAGCCGGGCTGGTTAGACCTGATAACGCTGCGTTAATATCAGTACTATCATCGAATTGCTAATTGTAAAGCCTTATTCAGCATATATTTACGTCCTTTCAAAATCGTAAGATTTTGTCTCATTTTTCTTTTCGGTCGGTGTAGTATGAGATAAAATTGAAAACTTTTTACCGTTATAAATAAATGATAACCTATTAAATGCTTATGATAGCATAATTAAAAATGTTTGACGAAGAATTCGACAAGTTCTTTAACGAGTTACAAATGAAGAATGATATAGATAATTTCATTCTACATAACCAGTATCCGAGCTATTTCAAGAAAACATCGTATAATGAAATAAGTAAGTTAAAAAAACAATATCCAGCGATGGATGAAGACATAGAAAATATCGTTCCATACAATGTGAACTATTGTAACGCAGTTACACACGACCTAAATAGGAGCATATTAAAATGTAACGACACAATTAAAGTAATGTCTGAAAATGAACCTGAGCCAGATACCTGCCCTGTATGTCTATGTGTATTCGAAGAAACCAATTATGTTATTCCCAGATGCGGACACAAAGTATGTGCGGTTTGTTTTACAAAT
>Ga0257127_1001842_pt1 | contig 14185 bp, 16 predicted proteins | sample SI060_135mmetaG_FD_190152 | JGI IMG/M metagenome (GOLD analysis project Ga0257127, IMG submission 190152) | Marine microbial communities from Saanich Inlet, British Columbia, Canada - SI060_135m | ecosystem: Environmental > Aquatic > Marine > Inlet | place: Canada: British Columbia | collected... | reverse complement strand
CAAATGTGTTTCCGATTTTTCTTTATAAATAAAATAAAATAAAATAACACCATATCATTCTATTTTACAAACTATTTTCGTTTCTTCTTTGTTTCAAATGTGTTTCCGATTTTTCTTTATAAAATGGTTTCAATTTGGCTTCAAATTGGCAATCCAGAAATGAGTCACAATTTAAGATATGAGTGGCAATAAATAAACCGTTACACTTTTTATAATTTTAATAACACCATATCATTCCATTTTACAAACTATTTTCATTTCTACTTTGCTTCAAATGTGTTTCTAATTTTTCTTTATAAAATAGTTTCAATTTGGCTTCAAAATAGGCAATCCAGAAATGAGTCACAATTTAAGATATGAGTGGCAATAAAAAAGGCATTTAATTAGTTATTTTTTAAACACATTTCACATTACACATTTCACATTACACATTTCACATTACACATTACACATTTTTTATTCTTCATCATCACTTTCTTCATCATCGCTACTTTCTCTATATTCAAAATCTATCTTCTCTTTTACTGTGTCCCATATCCCTACTACTGTTGGGTTTGCCGTATCTTCCACACTGTAGATCAATCCGCTGCTCTTTGACCGCAAGTATATTTTCCCTTCTTCTTCTATTTCCTCTACTACTTCTACTTCTTCATCTTCTTCTATTACTTCTTCCAGTTCCGATTCAGGTTCTTCTTCTATTACTTCTTCCAGTTCCAATTCAGGTTCTTCTTCCACTTTTGCTTCCACTTTTGCTTCCACTTCTTCTTCCACTTTTGCTTCCACTTCTTCTTCCACTGCTTCTACTTTCTTTTCTTCTTTCTTCGGTCTCCCTTTTCTTCCTTTCTGATGAACTGGCTTCTTCATTTCTTTTTCATTGTAATGCTCTTCTGATATTCTTATCCCATATTTCGCTCCTATCTCTTCCACATATTCTCTGCTCCATCCTTGCTTCCTCATCAACTTGTAATAAGGCCAAGGATTCTTTCCATCTTTGTCTTTATATTCATACAATCCTACCTTTTGTCTTTCTTCCATGTCTCCATTGTTTGGCTTCCCTGATTCGTTCTTTTCCGACTCTTTTTGACATTTCTTGCAATATCTCTCTCCTTCTTCTCTATATGTTAGACATTGTGTGTATAACTTACCTGCTGTCCTTATCCCTTGGCATCTCTTCTCGTCTATCTCTCCTGAAAATGGTAACTCTATATCCATTTCCAACTTCGTCTCCTTATTCGTCTTCGCTTTTGCATCCTTCTTACCTTTCTTCTTTCCTTCCACATTTGTTTCCACTATTGGCTCCACATTTGTTTCCACTATTGGCTCCACATTTGTTTCCACTATTGGTTCTTTTAGTTCCTTTGTTTTTCTTCTTTTCTTTTTCATTAGTCCCATTGCTTCATTCACATCTAAATTGTAATGTCCACACAAGATTTCTATCTGTGTTTCCGCATATGATTCCGCATATGATTCCATTACTTTTTCCATTTCTTTTATCGCGATTACACTTGACATTTTGCTTTCAGTTTTACAAATTAATTTATTACTTATTCTTTCTTTTTATAAATCATTTTCATTTTTTTTACTTCCCTACCTTTTTTATAAAATACTTCCCTTTACTATTTTATAAAATTAAAATTCGTTTTCAACCGTTACATCTTTTATTATCATTCACATTTTGGTTTCATTTTGGTTTCAACCGTTACTCATTTTTCATTCACATTTTGTTTTCATTTTGGTTTCAATATCTCTTCTTTTTATTTCTCTCTTCATTATACATCTTTATTATCTCTCCCTTCTCTTCTTCTTTGTATCCTTTTAACATTTTGTATAACTTCGCTATATTATTCCTAGGACTTAATGTTTCCACTATCATCCCATTTACTACCATCTTCCCTTCCCCTGACAACAATATATTGTATAATGTCTCTCCTTTGTTTTTCTCATACACTATTGTTCTTCCATTTACCAACTCTTTCGCTTCTACCATCCGCCCCTTGTATAACACTTTGTGCTCCTTTGTTATTACCGTATCCTCTTTCGGCATATTCTTCATTATTGACCCTTTCTTCATCAACACTACTTCTTCCTCTTTGCTTATTGTTCGCGTTACCTCCTCTATCTCTTCCCCTTGTATTTTCATCCCGTTTTTCACTTCCCTTATCTTCATATATCCTTCACTTGTTAACACTTTCGCTTCTCCATTAAAACATATATTACTTATCGCCTTCTCTAATCTATCCACTATTAACGCCACCGACCCTGTCATCCCACTATACGAATAATCTATTGATCCACTCCCTTCTATATTTGCTCCCGTAAATGTTGATTTCCACACATATCCTCCTTCACTACTTACAAATCCTCCTAAACTTCCTAAATTTACATCACTTATGCTTACATTCGTCCCTACTTCAGTTGATGTTAAATTGTTTTCACTAAATTCTAACATTAATTCAGTTGATGATTCCGGAAATTTCACCTCACTCGGGGTCATACTTATTTTGTTTAATTGCTTCGCTATCGTGTTCTCTTGAATCATTACTGATTTGTCTAAATATCCATTACTCATAAATATTCTATTTCCATTTCCACTAAATGCCAAATTTCTTCCATAATTGATTGTGTCACTCAAGTTCCACGCACTTCCATCATATTTATAGCTTCTCGTTTGATTTGAACTAGACACTGTTATTGCTATTTTATGACCTGTTTCGTCTAATGCTATTCCAAACGCGTTGATTTCTATTTTACTTCCTAGTTGAACCAATGTTGTTCCATTCCATTCATATACATATACTCCATAATTGTTTACCACACTTCTATCTTTAAATGCTATTATGTTTCCTCCATAATTTCTTTCAATCCCAACATTATCATCTAGATTTGCTATATTTAATGTGTCTTCCAATCCCCATATACTTGTTACATTATTCCATTTATACGTATATATACTTGAACCTTTCATAAATGTTAATATGCTTTTATCCGAATTTAATGATATTTTACCAAACCCATTACCTGTAAATCCGCTTAAATCTAATGCTGACCCTTTTAATACCCAGTCGCTTGTATTTGTATCATATTCATATACATACGCTGATGTTTCCGATTGTGTTAATATTCCTATCATATTCCCATCCGCTGTTATTTCGGGCCTACCTGTATATCTTGTTACATGATTTAATGATGAACCTTTTTGAACCCATCCACTTCCATTCCATTTATATACGATTGTTCCATCATTTGGTGCCATATTTATTATTATATGATCTCCTATTTCATTTAATTGTTTAAAATGTACCCTATCTCCACCGGTTGAAATTGTTAAGTCCGCACCTTTTTGGTTCCAATTTGTTCCGTCATATTCATAAACTTGCACCAATGGATAGACCACATTTACAGCATCATATTTATCTTGGTTCTTATCTATCGCAAACATTGTTCCTGATTTATTGCAACTTATTCCCACATGCCCTGTATTGCTATTTACTCCATCTATTATACTAAATATTTCATTCCATCCTTTCCCATCCGATGTCATTACTACATCATATGTATCACTATCTGTTATCCCTCCTGTGTAATTTATACTCATTGTCCCTTCTTTCACTACATACCCTGCTGTTCCTGTTAACGTTCCCGTCCACGTTAATCCATTATCACTTGTTGTCATTGTCGATAATGTTGAACCACTTGATGGCTCATTTGTTATGTAACTATTGATTTCACCATCTGATATCGCATTTGAAAATTCTACTGTTACATTTGATGCACTACTTGGATACTCTACAGAACCTACACTTATTGTTACACTCATTTATACTTTATTATACTTTATTATGAGATTTAATTATATTTTATAATTAATTAATAATTTTAATTACAAAGTGATAATTTTCTAAATAATATGAATAAAAATATACAAATAACATTCTAATCAATTTATACGTGTAAATTAAAAATATGAAAAATTTGCGACAAAATATAGGTTTCCAAAACTCCTTCTTTTTTGAAATCTAATGTGCCATCAAACATTGAAGTCAATGGATACACTTGGATATTTTTTGTTTTTACATAATCATATAATGGTGCCATTTGGATTTCCTTTGGTCTCTTAATTTCTGCCAAATTGATTTTATTACATAACGCCAATTCTGTAACATAATTATATAAAATAATTGCAAATGCTTTCAAATTTCCATCTTGTTTATTATCCGAATTCAAATTGATAACATTATAGATACAAAATATAGTTTCAATATAGTCAAACATTTTCATTTATAGTTATAATGTTGTATTTTATTTTATTTTTATAAATTTACTTCAAAAGTGATTTAAATTTATAACAAATAGTTATTTAAAATGCTTAACGTCTGCGACGACGAGTGCCACGTGTCTTGGTAGAGCGCTTCTTGGTGCCCTTACGACGAACAGTGCGTCTCTTTTTAGAACCTTTTCTGTATGACTTTCTGCGGCGTCTGCCACCACCAGCAGCAGCAGCAGTAGAATGATGATGATTTCCAGCAAACATAATATACAATAACTAAATATTTTATTTATTTGAAATACTTATTTGTTTAAATATTCTTGAAACATTTTTATTATAAATAAATAATCGGGCATTTCTTGGAATTCTAAATTTCGCACATAATCAAAATAATTATGAAAAATATCTGGCAAATCATACAATTTTTCTAAATTCATTTTGGCTTTCATAATTAAAGCATTTGATTTTTCAAAGTTTTCATAAATGTTGACTTTTTGCCATTTTAATTTTCCGCAATAAAGATAAATTAACATATATCCTAAACTTTCCAAATCATCCCTACGCGACAATTCCAATAATTTATGACCGTTCAAACTAACATATGATGGTGTTCCAATAATATTATTACTGTTTTTCATCTCAATATGACAATTTTCTTCATAATTTATATATGTTTTAGAAAGACCAAAATCAATAATATAAAGTTGTTTAGATTCATCATCATTACCGAAAAGAAAATTTTCAGGTTTAATATCTCTATGGATAAGACCTTTATCGTGAATAATTTTCAATAGATTTATCACTTGGACGCCAATTTGGAGGGTTAATTTGATGGAGAATTTGCCTTTTTGTTGAATATAATGTTCTAAAGATTGGCCCAATAATGTAATTACTAAATAGTAATTACGTTCATCTTTACCAAACCATTTTAAAGTAGGCATACCATAACTGTGAAGTAAATGTTGATATATTATGGCTTCATTTTTCAGCATTTTAAAATTATCCTCAATAGGTTCAACCTTGATTGCGACAAGTTCATTTGTGCGAATATTTTCACCTTTAAATATTTTACCAAAATTGCCTTCACCGATTTGTTTCAAAACATTATATTTATGATTCACTAATATGTATTCCATTAAATAACAAAAATGATTTGTTTTTATAATATAATATTTGATTTAGATATTTATCAAAAATAGTTAATAATTTGTCAAAAATAATGATGCATAAAATAAATCCAGTGTTTTACAATATTTCATCAAAATTAGATATTACAAACTCATCATTTACTTATGGAGAAGTTTATTCTGATAGTGTTATCAATACAATAAGTAATTTGTATAATGAAGATATACTATTTGAAGATTATTATTTTATTGACATTGGTTGTGGTTGTGGGAAATTATTAGTAGATATAACAAATACACTTAATATAAACAGTTGTGGTATTGAAATAGAACCTACACGGTTTGAAGAATGTAAACTACAAATTGAAAATTATAAAATGGATTCAAAAATAGAATTATATAATGACAATTTTAAAAACATATATTTTGGTAATTATGATGTGTTATATTGTTGCAATTTTGTATTTTCAAAAGAAGACAATTTGATGCTTTATAAAAAAATAATAAATGAGTTTACTGGATATGTTATTTTATTTGACTATAATCATATTCTTAAACCATTTTATATAAGCGAGCACATTGTAAAGACATCTTGGAGTCCAAATGTTAAAATATTTGTATTTAAATTATAAAAATGAAATACTTTAATTCTATTTTTATAATACAAATCAATATAAAATACTAGTTCAAAATGGAAGGTCAAAATTGTAATATTATTTGCGTCAATAAAACAAGTAAGGAATATAAGAAGAGCATAAAAAGGTGCATATATCAAGACCCATATCAGATAGTCGTTCCAAAGCTTAATGATAACTCTTTTATGGTGGCACACGTAAATGAAACAGGTGATTGGGAAGCGTTCTTACATTGTCATATAAGTGAAGATGTATTAACATTTGCCACAGGTTTTACAAGAAAACAAAATAGGAGACAAGGTTTGTCAACAAAATTAAGACAATATATATTAAATAATAAAATAAAAAACATATCAAAAATTGAGTCGCTCACAATGCCAGATAGTCATTCAGACACTTTACTAGAAAAAATCGGATTTATAAAAGAAGGTAATAAAATGGTTAAATATTTAATATAAGTTAACATTCACCTGAATCATACGGGCATCCACAAAAATGGTCATTATATAAGTAACAATTTTTGTAGCAATCATAAAATTCACATTCGCAATCTCCTCTACAGTATTCGTTATTACATTGACATACACATTTTTTTCCACAAGAACATATATATGATTTCATATGAGATGAATCATAGAAGTTATTATTATTAAAATATTGATGAAAATTTGATGAAGTTTTTCTTTTATTTATTTTTTTATCCTTTTTATCCTTTTTATCCTTTTTATCCTTTTTATCCTTTTTATCTTTAGAATGACTAGATTTGTTTTTACTTTTTGACATTTGTTTCCTGTATTTTTTCTTATTGTCTTTATTATTTAATGCAAAATTTTCAAAATTGCTTTCATTTACGTTATTTTTAATGGTATTGAAAGTTTTATTCTCAATATCATAAGTTGCGTCGTCTGTAAATTCTATTTTTATCCTAAAATTATTTTCATCTAGACAAACAATATTTTGTCGTTCTGTAACTCCCCATTTTTTATCATATGCAAAACCATTAATTTCGTATAAAATTTCTGAAAAGTCCTTATGCTCTAATATTTCTTTTAGCAATAGTTCATATTTAGAGTTTATTTCCTTTTTGCTTCTATTATACTTCTTATTGACGTTCATTTTACCTTTTATTTGTTTGCTCTTATCAGTTATTTATTGAACTAGTTTTATTTGAAATTATTATCATTTTTTTTTTATTAACATTTTTGAATTATTATAAAAATTATTTCCAACTTAAAGAAATAATATATAAGATATGTAATGTCAAAATCTCTAGAAGAACGATTTGAAAATGCGGTAGAAGAAGTAAATAAACTTCCAAATAAACCCCAACAAGAAGACCTACTTAAATTATATGGGTTATACAAACGTGTTACAGTTGGTGTTTGTAATATTGAAAAACCTTGGACGATCCAAGTAGAAGCTTCATTGAAATGGAATGCTTGGAACGATGTATCACCACTAACAATAAATCAAGCAATGACTACTTATATTATGCTTGTAAACAAGTTGTTTAGAGACAATAACATTTTTAAAAATATATAAGAATATAATTATAATATAATTAACAACCAATATTATATTATAAAATGGTAAAAATCTGCTCTTACGAATATCCCAAAGAAAACGAAAGTGATTATCAAAATTTTTATGTAAATTATTCGTATAATTTGCATGATTTTCAAAAGTGGTCAATACAGGCAATAGTAACAGGTAATCATTTGCTTGTATGTTGTCCTACTGGTTCTGGTAAAACATTCAGTGGTGAATTTGCATTATCTTATTTTCATAATAAAGACAAGAAGACAATATACACAACACCAATTAAAGCACTTTCAAATGAGAAATTTCACAACTTTACAGAAAAATATCCACATATTAGTATTGGACTTATTACTGGTGATATAAAAACAAATCCAGATGCCGATATTCTTATTATGACTACCGAAATTTTATTAAATAAATTATATCAAATTCGCAGCAATTCAGTGTCTAATTCATCTGTATCTTTTGACATGGACATTGTAAATGATTTGGGTTGCGTTGTTTTTGATGAAATTCATATGATAAATGATGAAAATAGAGGGTCTGTTTGGGAACAATGTATTATGATGATGCCGGAACACGTCCAAATGGTTGGATTATCTGCTACATTATATCAACCAGAAAATTTTGCGTCATGGATGGAAAATAAAGGCAATTTGTCGCAAAATGATAACCACAAAGAAGTATATTTAACGCGCAAATTAAAAAGAGCAGTTCCTCTAACACACTATTCTTTTATTACAACAAATTCTGGTATTTTCAAAACAATAAAAGACAAACAAGTTCAAGATGAAATCAAATCATATGTAAATCAAACTCATATTCTACAAAACCACAACGGTCAATTTAATGAAGTTGAATACAATAAAATGAAAAAAATGTTGGCACTTTTTGAAAAGCACAAAATCTTTATAAAACGACAACACGTGCTAAATAAGTTATGCGAACACTTGGTTAATAAAGAAATGCTTCCTGCGTTATGTTATGTATTTAGTCGTAAACAATTAGAAAAATGTGCTCACGAAATTACAACAAATTTACTTGAATTTGACAGCAAAATCCCATACACAGTGGATCATGAGTGTGAACAAATTATCCGTAAATTGCCTAATTATCAAGAATATTTGAATTTACCAGAGTATATAAATGTTGTAGAACTACTACGAAAAGGTATTGGAATTCATCACGCTGGTATGATGCCTATTTTGCGTGAAATGACTGAAATTATGTTTGCGAAAGGATTTGTTAAACTTTTATTTTGTACGGAAACAATGAGTGTTGGAATAAATCTTCCTGTAAAAACAACTATTTTTACCGATGTAAATAAATTCAATGGAACTAATTTGAGAATTTTACACGGTCACGAATATACACAAGCAGCTGGTCGTGCAGGACGATTGGGATTAGATAGTGTCGGTCATGTTATTCATTTAAACAATTTATTCCGTAATGTTAATATTATTAGTTATAAAAATATGATGAAAGGTGACCCTCAAAAATTGGTTTCCAAATTCAAAATTTCATACAACTTATTGCTTAATTTAGTGGATATTAAAAATCATGATTTCACTCAATTTGTCAATAAAAGTATGATTAAGGAAAATGTAAATGAATCAATCAATACTGTTTTATTAGAAAAACAAGAATTAGAAAACAAAATTATGCAAAAACAACAGAATTCGTGTTATTTAAAGACACCTATTAATCTTATTGAAAAATATATTGAAATGAGTAAAAATCGGTTGCGTTCTGTAAATAAAAAGAGAAAACAAATTGAACGAGAAATGAGTTCTTTAAAAGCCGAATATATATCAATTGAAATTGACGCAAGAGAATATAATATCATTTATGAACTTAAAGACCAAGTTTTGGATATTGATAATGAAATAAATAGTATTTCAAGTTATTTGGATAATGGTGTAAATTCTGTCATAAAATTGCTTCAAAATGAAGGGTTTATTGAAGTAGATAATGATGTATTTAAACTCACTACAAAAGGTCAAATCGCAAATCATCTCAATGAAGTTCATTGTCTCGTTTTTGCTGAATTAATTGAAAACAATGTTGTAACTAAATTGAATTCAACTGAATTAATTATGGTGTTTTCTTGTTTCACAAATGTAAATGTTCCAGAAGATAAACGCTCAATAAATAATGATTATAAAAATTTAGATTTAGTTTGTTTAAAATCCAAATTAGATAAATATATGGATATAGAATCTTATAGCAATTTTAAAACAGGTATGGATTACAAAATGCATTATGATTTGATGCCTTATATGGTAGACTGGATTGAAGCTGAATCTGAAGAAGATTGTAAAATAATTTTACAGCGTGCCGAACAAGAAAAAGATATATTTTTGGGTGATTTTATTAAAGCTCTCTTGAAAATAAATAATATTGTATTTGAAATGGAAACAATCGCTCAAATAATTGGCAACATTCCTTTTTTACACGAATTGAATAAAATTCGTTCTTTAACTCTCAAATATGTTGTTACCAATCAAAGTTTGTATGTTTAGTTTACAACTTTGCAAAATATCTTTAAAAAATGAAACAATTTTTGTATTTTTTATTTATTTATAATTTGATGGAGACAAACAAAGAAACAATTGATATTATATTGAAATATATCCCTGACTACTTAAAAAATAGCGAATTTTATCTTAATCTAGATGTAAATGACAATGAAAATGACACCATAACTATACCTTACATTAACTTCAAAAAAGACAGCAAAATAAGAAACTTTGATGAACTTATGAACTTGCTTCATACTTTACGCTTTTGGATGGCTCCTATCGAAGATTTCTATTGCAGCATATTTAACTTCGTAAAAATATGTAATGATATAAGATATAAGTATTTATATGAAGATTTTTACGATATGGATATTATAAATGACATCAAATATTTACATCAAATTTATTTCATTGAAAGAACATCAGTTCCTGTTATTTTGACTGGTGATAATTTTAATAAAGTTTGTGAATTGGGTTTACTTTATCTTTTGAAATATTTTCATAAAAAACGTCTTATATTATGTAGTAATGACAATATGACTTATAATTGTATTCAATATGGTAATTTTGAATGCTTGAAATATTTACATTCAAATGGATTTCACATTGACGAAAATTTGATTAATACTTGTTGCTTATTCGGACAATTTGATTGTTTGAAATATTTACATAAAAATGGTTTCACAATAAATGAAACGTGTGTAAATTGTAGTATAGGATTTACTGGGTTAAGATTAGTTAATCCTAATGTAAAATATAATTACTTTGAATGCCTCAAATATTGTCTTGAAAATGGCGGCAAATTATCATCCACATCTTATGCTTACTTACATTCTAATAATGTAAAAAAAATTGAAAACTTTAATAAAGAAAACGAAAAAATAAAAAAATATATTTATGATAATTACGACCAAGAAACTATTATAAAAGAAGAAGACGAATTGCGTAAACAAATAAACGGATATATTGACGATGATAATTTTGATTATTGAATATATTTTATAAATACTATATATAATGAAGTCATTGAAAAACTTTAGAAATAAAAATAAAAGCAAAACTTTTAAAAATAAAAATAATAAAAATAATAAACAAAAAACAAAACCCCATTCAAAATATAAAATGAAAGGTGGAGATGTCACTAATGTGCTTGAAACCTCGTTTTTATCAATGGCTTCTAATTCGGACCCAAATTATATTGAAAAGGGAATTGTATTCTTTACACGTTCTAAAGGAATAAATGCTTTTAGAGATGCTGGAACTAGTATTTTTAATTTTTTCGGTGAAAGTGGGTTTGAAGGTGAACCATACGAATACTGTAAATTAGAATGTCTACAAGGACTATTAGAAAAAATACCCGACAAAAATAACCAAAAATTGTGTAATGTAAAAATTGATATAGAAACTAATAATAAACAAACTATTTTTGCACATGGTTACGGCCAATTATACGAACTTAAAAATAAGAGTTCTAATAAGTCTGATGTGACTGATGCAAAAACTGATAATATTATATAAAATCCAACAAAATATAATATATTTTCTAATATTATATTATATTTTAAAGATGATTGAAAACAAACAAATTATTATTGATGGATTCACTGGGTTTTTAATGTTTGCTGGCCTTTCTTATTTAACGGAAAAAAATAAAGACAAAGATTATTATCATAAAATTGCTGCGTTTGCTTGGGGTGCTCCTTTTACCTTTTTCTATTTGATGTATATTACTTCTAAACAAGGTAAAAAGGCAGTTATGGACTTTAATAAACACGCATTATTTGGCACTATGGCAACCTTATTTTTGATTCTATTTAGTCTTTATTTCAATAATATGGATGTAAAATTAAATGTATTGATTTCTTTCTTTGTCACATTTGCTTTTGCTTTTGTTTATTTTAAATTTAAATTATATAATCGTTTTTAACTTATACAGTCGTTTTCAACTTATACAATCTTTTTTGACATCAACTATATGAAAATCGTCAAATGTTCCATTATGCAAACAATGGTTATAAAAACAATATTTTTCATACTCGTGATTTAAGTAAAATACAATTCCAATAAAACCAACTGGCACTAACAATTGATACATATTTCTACTAATATTAATATACTTTTAGAAATATTTTTTTCACTATTTTTTCATTCTCCAATATCACATAAGTCTATTTTTATATAATCATCAAAATCATCTCGTATTTGTCCTTCCAATATGTTTTTATAATTTGGTGATATATCACTTTCAAATCCATCGCTATCGCTGTCACTAAATGTATTGTGACTTAATAATTTTGCTATATTTGGCGATAATTTATGATGATGGAAATCAAATATATAACTAGGTTCATTTAAATTTGATTCAATTGAAAAATTATTAAATATATACATTTGTTTATCGTGTTTTTCTAATACTTTTTTAAAAAAACCTATATAATATTTATAATTATATACAAAACTATACTTATGATTTGGTAAAAATGTTACATCATCCATATGGTATTTATTCGTTATACTATTAATCTTTATTGATGAGTTTTTAAACATAATATATTAAATTATATTTTATTATTTAATATGTATAAAATTATGAATAATAAAATATTTGATTTAAATCTTACGTTGTCACAGAATAACACATTCTTCTTTCAATAACTGATCCAAATGATGATTATAGGCTATAATATTCATGTTTGATTTGAATGCGTTTGTAGGCACGGGTTGGTTTAACTTGCGCAATTTCTTTTCTTTTCGTGCTACGATTTTAATGTAAGAGTGTTTAATATTTTTGATATCCATTATAATCAATAAATAATGAACAATCGTATATTTCGTTTATTTTATTTTTATTTTATAACTAACAAAACATAAAAAATGAAATAAACTATAAAAACACCTAATTTAATTTTACAGAGAAGAATTCGCTAAACTTAAATTGAGAAATTAAATTGAGAAATGAATATATCGACCTTCAAATTGAATTGCAATTATCTCCTCAACAACGACCAGTCCACTGTTTAATTTAAATCAAAATCTACTATGATTGGATAATGGTCCGAATTTAGCGTCCCACATTGTTCATGATATTCGTGATATATGCTAACATTTTTCACCTTATTATATAACCCATTTGATACTAATATGTGGTCTATTAATACTAATTCATCATCACTTGAATCGCAATTGTCATTCTTATCCCACCAATCCGAATATCGCTCTTCTTTCGCCACTAATGAATTCAAATTTGTCAACTTATACACACCATCCGAATGTTCCCCCTTTAATATATTCAACACTTGGGATATCGGTTTGTCGTCATTTTTGTCATTTATTTCGTTATCATAATCATTCATATCTCCTATTACCAATATTTCATAACCTTGCTTCACATATTCTATAATTAAATCTTGTATCACCATCGCTTGCCCTTCACGCTTCACACATCTATCTACTCGGTCTGGGAATGCTAAAAAATGTAGCGATATATACGCTATTTTCATATTATTCCAGTCAAATGTTGTTACAAAATGCTTACTTACTCCTTCTGTTCCTTCTTCACCAGTGTAATCACAACTAGTAAAAGGCACTGGATATGCTTCACGATTTTCACTCCTTATTAGGTCACTAGTTGGTGCTATTTTGGATATTAATCCTACATTTTGTCCGGTGCTTGTATCGGTTCCTTTTAGCAAATACGAATTATAATCATCCGAATATTTAAGCGATTCTTGAAGAATATTTAGTTCATTTATTCCTTCCACTTCACAAACATTTATAATATCAGGATTAACGTTGTCAATTATGGTGCCAACTTGGTATAAATGGTCGTAGGCGACAGATTCATTATGCCATGTGCATCCATTGCCAGGACAATCAGCACTTTTATAGTAATCAATAAATAACCATTCTACATTATATTGCATTAATCGTAAGGCATCTATTTTGACAACAAATAATGCAACATTTAGTATTTTACTAAAGAACCCCATTTATACTTATTTTGGATTTTATATTTTGAAAATATTTGGATTACTTTTTGAATCTAAATTATATAATCATATTATATATCAATTATATTATGACAAAAGGAAG
>Ga0257127_1001840_pt1 | contig 14187 bp, 12 predicted proteins | sample SI060_135mmetaG_FD_190152 | JGI IMG/M metagenome (GOLD analysis project Ga0257127, IMG submission 190152) | Marine microbial communities from Saanich Inlet, British Columbia, Canada - SI060_135m | ecosystem: Environmental > Aquatic > Marine > Inlet | place: Canada: British Columbia | collected... | reverse complement strand
AGTACTCCCATTAACTATCGGATTTATCGTAGCAACTTTAATTGCTGGGGTTATGCGTATCACTTTACTTAATGCTATAAATCATTTTGAGCGAGTAGTTGGCACCGACCTTAACATAGATGTCTATCGCAATACCCTTTATCAGAGCTATAGAGATCATATAGACCGTAATAGTAGTTATATCGTCAGTCTAATTACTAAAAAAACAGATGTAGTTATAAGAGGCACTTTTAGGGCGGCATTAACGTTAGTTAGTTCAGTTCTTATATTAATTGGAATTGTGTCAGTCCTAATTATGATAAACGTTGAAGTTGCACTTGGTGTACTTGGTGGTTTTGGTTTAATATATTGGGGTATTTCGCGATACACACGTAAACGGCGTGCTATTAATAGTCAACTCATTGCCAAAGAACATATTAATATGATTAAAGTGCTACAAGAAGGCATGGGTGGTATTCGAGATGTCTTAATTAATGCTAGCCAACAATTTTATTGTTCGTTATTTCGTAATTCAGACGTTCATTTGCGTCGTGCTATAGCTGACAATGATTTTATTGCCTTTAGCCCTCGTTTTGCCATAGAGGCATTGGGAATGACATTAGTGGCTATATTGGCTTATTACATGAGTCAGGGTGTTAATGGGGTAGAAGACATTGTTCCAACTTTAGGAGTAATGGCAATGGGTGCGCAACGTCTGTTGCCGGCATTACAGGCAATTTATAGTTCTGTAAGTAATATTGATAGTTCACGCCATTCACTTCAAGAAGTTTTGGACTTGTTGAGTCAGACATTGCCTATCTATGCAGAACAACCTCCAGCCGTACCTATGTCATTTAAAAAAGAAATTAGGTTAAATAATCTTAGTTTTCGATATGGGGAGAATATTCCCATGGTATTAAATAGAATAAATCTTACTTTAACAAAAGGAAAAAGTATTGGTTTTATTGGGGTAACAGGTTGTGGAAAAAGCACCTTATTAGATATTATTATGGGATTACTTTCACCTACTGAAGGGGTATTAACAGTAGATGGAGTTGTTGTAACAATGAATAATATTAGAAACTGGCAGGCCAATATTGCGCATGTGTCACAAGAGATCTACCTGTCTGATAGTACTATTGAAGAAAACATTGCTTTTGGTCAACATAAAAATAATATTGATTTCAATCTAGTAAAGCAAGCTGCAGAAAGGGCAGGCATTGCTAAACTTATTGAAAGTTGGCCTAATCAATATCAAACATATATTGGAGAGAGGGGAATGCGTTTATCTGGTGGGCAAAGACAAAGAATAGGCATTGCTCGTGCTCTTTATAAACAAGCGAATGTGCTTATTCTTGATGAAGCGACTAGTGCACTGGATAGTAAAACAGAGGAATCTGTAATAGAATCTATAAAAGCTTTTAGTGATGATATAACTGTTATGATGATTGCCCATAGAGTTACTACATTAAGAGATTGTGATTATATAGTTGAGTTAGATGATGGTAGTGTTCGTATAGGTAGTTATGATGATTTGTGTAAATAATTTTAATTAATAGCACTAATTTATGAAAGACAAGATACTTACAATAGATGACATAGATTTACTTGTGTTTGATTTTGATGGGGTGCTGACTGATAACCTTGTATACACAGATCAAAATGGGAATGAAATTGTGAGTTGCAGCCGTGCTGATGGTTTAGCATTTGATGTTTTGCGAAAGCTAAAAAAACCAGTTTATATTTTATCAACTGAAGAAAATACTGTTGTTTCTGCTAGAGCGAAAAAATTAGGAGTTTCAGTTCTTCAGAGTGTAAAAAACAAGGAAAAATCTTTAGGAGATCTTATTAAGAGAAAAGGTTATAAATTATCAAAAGTATTGTATGTTGGCAATGATGTTAATGATTATGATTCTATGACAATTAGTGGATTTTCTGTATGTCCTGCAGATAGTCATCCTAAAATTAAGAAAATATCAAATTTTGTATTAAAGACTAATGGTGGTAAAGGCGTTGTTAGAGAGCTGCTGGAAGATATACTGAGTTTAGATTTTATTGAAATACTTTATAAAAAATAAGGAAAAAAAATGTCAATTTTTATTATTGCTGAACTAGGCATCAATCATAATGGAGACATGTCGATTTGCAAAGAGTTAATTGATGTTGCAGTAGATTCTGGTTGTGATGCTGTTAAGTTTCAAAAAAGAGATATCAATGAAGTGTATACACAGGAATTTCTAGATTCCTTTAGAGAGAGTCCTTGGGGGTCAACTCAAAGAGAGCAGAAGATGGGTTTAGAGTTTGATGTAGATGAATATCAAGAAATTGAAAGCTACTGCAAGAAAAAAAACATTGAATGGTTTGCATCTGCTTGGGATGCCAACTCGCAAAAATTTTTACGCCAATTTAATTCTAAATATAATAAGGTTGCCTCAGCGATGATAGTTCATACAGAGTTATTAAAAGAAATCGCCAGCGAAGGAAAGCATACTTTTATTTCAACGGGCATGACAACGTATGAAGATATCGATAAAGCGGTGGATATATTTAAGAAAGCCAATTGCCCGTTTGAACTAATGCATACAGTTTCAACTTACCCAATGAAAGATGAAGATGCTAATCTTAATATGATTAATACATTAAGAGATAGATACCAATGTGATGTAGGGTACAGTGGACACGAGGTCGGCCTTGCAGTCTCATATGCTGCTGCAGCGCTAAATATCACTTCATTAGAGCGCCATATAACGTTAGGTCGGGCTATGTATGGTTCTGATCAGCCCGCATCTATAGAACAGGGAGCAATTCAGCATCTTGTGGGGGCGGTGCGTAAAATTGAAAAAGCAATGGGCGATGGTGTGAAGCGAACTTATGCAGCTGAAGCGCCAATTGCAGAAAACCTTCGTCAGCATCTGTACTGGAAGCAAGATTAATTTACCTGAATAATAAAGAAAGATGATTGGCTTTATTACGGTACGTACTAGTTCTACTAGACTACCTAAAAAATGTTTATTACCCTTTGGTGAATCGACGGTTCTAAATCATATTATCCGCAGGGCAGTTTCGTATAGTATCGAACCTATTGTGTGTACAAGCACTTCCAAAGAGGATGATATTATCGAGGAGATTGCAAATAAAGAAGGAGTGAAGTGTTATCGAGGATCTTTAGATAATAAATTGCAAAGATGGCTTGATTGTGCCAATCACTTTAATATAGATACATTTCACACCATTGATGCAGATGACCCTTTCTTTGATGGTGATGAAATGATAAGTAGTATGAAAATGTTACAAGAAGAGGGTGTTGATATGATTACCCCTACTGAGTCTTCATCTGCTGGTGGCGCAAGTGTTGGCTATTCTTTGACAACTGATATTGTCAAAAGAGCATGTAAGGACTTGGATAAAGATACTGACACGGAAATGATGTGGTATTACATAGAAAAAGTACCAGATTTAAAAACTAAGATATTGCCCGAAACAAGGAAAAATATTACAAAGATGCGCCTAACCTTGGACTATGAAGAGGATTATTGGTTGTTAGATTCGGTCTGTAGAATATTGGGAAATTTGACAAGTAGAGATAAAGTGGATCAGTTGTTTTTATCAAACCCAGATATGCACAAGATAAATTGGTTTAGAAATGAAGAGTGGCAATCGGCCCAAGTTAGAAAAATAATATAGAGAGACATAAAATGACAAACGTTTACAACCCTTTTGGAAAATTTAATGGAAAAGAATTGGAGTATGTCACAAGAGCGCTAGATTCAGAAACAAAAGAAAATAGAGAGTTTCCTTGGGTTCAAAAATTTGAAGAGAGTTTTTCCAGTAAAATAGGTTCAAAATACGCCATAGCTGTAAATTCAGGAACATCTGGATTGCATGCGGCGCTTTATGCAGCAGGTGTAGGTGTTGGAGATGAAGTGATACAGCCAGCCACCACAGTTGTAATGGATGCCTATGTAACTTGTCATTTGGGAGCTGTGCCAGTATTTGTGGATATAGATCCGACAAGTTGGAATATAGATGCAAGAAAAATTGAAGAAAAGATAACGGACAAAACCAAAGCAATAATTGTGGTTTCTTTATATGGCCTACCTGTTGATATTGAACCAATTATGATTACTGCTAAAAAATATAATTTAGTGGTAATCGACGATTCTGCAGAGACGTTGATGTGTAAATACAAAGGTGACATGGCAGGAACTCATGCGGATTTTGGCGTGTATAGTTTTGAAAAATCAAAGCATATGACTTCTGGAAGTGAGGGGGGTATGGTTGTTACCAATAATGAAAAATATGCAATACTTACCCGTAAATTTGCAGGTATTGGATATAAGGGTTTGACAGCTTCAACAGGCAGGACTAGTTTGGCTTCATCTGTTTATCAAAATCCAGATTACGAAAGGTTTGATACTATAGGCTTTAATTACAGAATGAATGCAATTACTGCTGCGGTCGGCTTAGCTCAATTAGAAAGAATTGATCATCTTGTAGAGAGAAGAAAGGTTATTGGCACTATGTTTTTGGAGGCGGTTAAGGATTGTTCGTGGCTAGAAACCCAAGAGATACCTAATTATTCAGAGCATGGATATTTTACTTTTGGCATGCGTTATTTAGGTGCTGAAGAAAGAAAAATTCCATGGAAAGATTTTTACAATAGATATAAGAAAATGGGGGGCGATGGTTTTTATGCTTGTTGGAAGAACCCTTACTTAGAGCCTTCTTTAAAAGGAAGAACAATGGGAAGTCAAGCATTTGAACTAGGGCTTTGTCCTATTGCTGAACAATATCAAACACAATTAATGGTATTTAAAACAAATTATAGGGATTTATCTGAAGCAAGGCGCCAATGCCAGCTGTTGGCAGATTTAATTGATAAAATTGGTAGATAGGATAATAAGATGCAAAACAATACTAGATTTGGAATGGTTCAAGGTAGGTTAACTCAATCACCCCCCGGCTGCTTACAGTGGTTTCCACAAGAGAGCTGGCAGCAAGAGTTTGATACAGCAAAAGATATAGGAGTTGACTATATTGAATTAATTGCAGAGGTTCAGAATAATACAGAAAATCCAATTTGGACAGACGATGGCATTAAAGAGATTAAGCAATTGGTTAAAGACAACGATTTAACTTTACATGCTTTATGTAATGATTATATTGTTGAACATCTATTTCTTGATGAAGAAGTGATTCGGCAAAACATAAGTTTACTTAGCCAAGGGAAGAAATTAGGTGTTGAGAAATATATTATGCCGTTCTTTGAATGTAGTGAGCTCACAGTGGACAATATGCAAGAATATATAGAACCTTTAAGAAAGATTGCAAAGGTTGCTTCTGATAAAGGAATCATAGTATGTCTTGAGACCATCCTAACTGGATTGGAGCTTGTTAAATTGTTGGAGTTAATAGGTATGCCTAATGTTAAGGCGGTGTATGACACGGGAAATAGAGTTGCTTTTGGTCATGATTTGGCAAGTGATATCCGATTATTAGGCGATAGAATTGCACATGTACATATTAAGGATAAAAATAGCGATAATGCAAATGTGTTGTTAGGCACGGGACTGGTTAACTTTGAGAGTGTGTTTTTCGCTTTGAATGATATTGATTACAATGGACCGTATACTTTTGAAACTACTCGTGGAAATGACCCGATAAATACAGCTAAATACAATATGGACTTAGTTAATTTCTTTAAATCTAATGCGGAAAATGCTTAATAGAATTTTATTTATTGGTCTTGGTGGTGCGGGTCAGAGGCACCTTAGGCTGTTTAGGGAAAATTTACCAAATGTTGACTTGATCGCGTATCGTTCAGCCAATAAAACACCCTTGTTAAATTCAGATTTTTCTGTTAATCAGAATGAGTCAATCGAAGATGTTTATCAAATCAAGATCTACAATAATCTTAAAGAGGTATTAGCTTTAAAGCCAGATCTTGTGGTAATTTCTACACCAAGCTCTATGCATCTTGAATACGCACAATTGTGTGCATCAAAAGGTATTAATGTATTTGTCGAAAAACCAATATCAAATTCATTGGAGGGGCTCCAAACATTAAGAGATACAGTTGAAAGAAACAATGTTGCCATTCAAGTTGGATTTCAAAGAAGATTCCACCCACATTTAAGTAAAGTTAAGGAAATTATTAAGTCTGGACGGATTGGGCAGGTATTGACTGTAAATTTTACAGTGGCGTCATATATACCAAGATGGCACCCGTATGAAAACTACCTTGATTTGTATGCATGCCGTAAGGAATTGGGCGGCGGTGTTTTACTTACGGAAATACACGAAATAGATCTTGCTATTTGGTATTTTGGCATGCCCAAATCTGTTGTATGTATTGGTGGCACATATTCTGATGTGGGTATGGATGTAGAGGACACTGTTCGTTTAACATTAGATTACACTAATTTTTCAGTTCAAATTAATTTAACATTTTGGCAAAAACACCATGAAAGAACCCTTTCAATTAGTGGTGAAGAAGGATTTTTATCCTGGAATCAGGATAGTGACTTGTTAAAAGAGGAGTATTTTAATGAGACTAAAGGGCTTGTTAACCATTCCAGTTCTAATTCGGATAACGACGTGATGTTTGATTTACAAATTAAGTCATTAATAGAAAGTATGAGTGCGTTAACTAGTGAAGCTAACATGAGCGATTCAATTGCCTCAATTAAGATTGTAGAGGCTGCCAAGAAATCAATGTTAAGAAATAAAATTATCAATTTAATCAAATAAAAAAAATTATGGAAAAAACAACTTTAAATTTTAAAGATATTATAGATGCTAGTATGCTTAATCTTAGTTCTGGATCGCATTTAAATTTTGCAGATGTCTTTGTTGCGCTTTTTGTAACATTCGCTTGTGCCTTGATTATATTGTGGACTTATAAGCACACTTATCAAGGTGTTTTATACCAGTCGAGCTTTGGAGTAACACTAGTACTGGCGGCACTGGTTACAACTACTGTTATTATGGTTATTAGTGGCAACTTAATCCTTTCTTTAGGCATGGTTGGTGCGCTATCTATCGTCAGGTTTAGGGCTGCCATCAAAGATCCTTTAGACATTGTATTTATGTTTTGGGCTATTTCTATTGGTATTGCAAATGGTGTTGCTTACTGGAAAGTTTCATTTATCTCGACCATTCTGTTAGCGATTGTCATGTTGATAATGAAAAAAGGACCAACAATTTCAAGCCCTTTCCTGTTGGTTTTGAAGATTAATAATGGCGACGGTAAGGATGCTCTTGATATTATTAGGAAAAATGTCAAGAAAGTAAAACTCAAAAATAAAACACTCAAAAATGGATATTCTGAAGTTATATATGAAGTGATTGGCATTGATGAAAATGAGTTGTTAGCTACGCTAGATTCTTGTAAATCAATAGATAATATTACACTAGTTTCTTATGGTAACAATGGGTAAAGAAAAATAATGTTAAAAAAAATTATTCTCATACTTAGTGTTTTTTCAATATTATTTATACTGGCTTATCATAATGATTTTTTTTATAAAAAATTGAAAAATCAAAACTTGGTAGGAGTGCAGTTATTTGACAATATTATTAATGAATTTAATTTTTTTAGACTAATTAAGAAAAAAGAATCACCTTCCAGTACTGATGGCTATGTAGATTTAGTTTTATCAGGTGATGATTTAAAGCATATATCAACAAGCATGAAATTATTTGTTGATGAGGGTTATATTAGGGATCAAATAAACCCATGGCGCAAGGCAAAGGTTATTGTGGATGGGAGAGAGGAGAAAATTAAATTCAAGTTTCATGGCACCGATCCTAGATCTATGTTGGCCAAACGTCCATTTTTAGATAAAATCAAGAAGAAGATTGGGTTTGGCGATGTGTCAAGCGTGTCATCAGTAAACTCTGGAACCTTTTCTTTGAAGATAAAGCATAAAAAGGAAAGTAATTATTACAATTTAATGCGCAGGTATAAGTTGATTAATCCTTATGATAATCACGAAATATTTACAATTATTCTTAATAAAATAGCATCAGATATAGGACTAATAGCTCCCTTTGGAAGGATGGTCATTCTTAGAGTAAATGGTGCGGAGATTGGGCCTTATAAATTAGTAGAGGCCCATAATAAAGAATGGTTTGAAAGAGAGCATCAAATTACAAATTATACTATTTTTAAATCCAATGATGACTGGGACAGGAAAGAGGCCAATGGGCCATCCCATATTTCAGATACAGATTTGTATATTGAGAACAAAAAAGTCAATACAATTTCCCAGCATAGTTCAATTGCAGTGGGCGCTTTAGAGCTGCTACTAAAATCAATTAAAAGCAATAATATTAGACAGATAAAAAGAATGATTGACATGGATTACATGGCTAAGTATATGGCTTTATTGGCGATCTCTAATTCAGTCAATCATACAATAGGTGACAATTTGAGATATGTTTACAATCATGCTACAGGTCGGTTTAAGTTACTATTTAGAGCGGAAAATGGAGTTGTTTCAAACAGTCAAACAGTTGCCAGGTTTAACAGTAGTTTTTTTATACATGGAGGAGAGGATACGACTACTTTGAAATTATTTAAATTACTTTTAACTGATTCAGATTTTTTAAAAAATAGAGATGTAGAGCTTAATAGGATTGTGAAAAATGCACCATATTGGGAAAGTTTAGTCGATAAAATTACTGTTGAGAATGTGCAAGTTTTTTTGGCAAGCAAAATGCCAGTCAGGCCGGTTGAATATATAGCAAAACAGTCTAACAAAAATTTTGTCAATAACATAGATATGGCGAGACAGTATCTTAATTATAACAAAGTTTTTGTTACAAAATATTTGGACACTTTTGGTGGGCAAAGTTTGCGTATTGTTAATGATTTTGTTCATCCTATTGTTTTAAAAGAGATTTATAGGATTGATAATAATGGCAAACTGCTTGTAGAAAAAGCTAACATTCTGATTGCACCATCAAAATTAGATCTTGATCAAAATATTATTTATAAAGAGCAGAAGATAGAAATTAACACTGCCAGTATTACAAAGCTACTGTTTAAAAACCTGATAACTGATCAAGACATCTTACAGAGAAATATTTATATTAATAATGCAATTGAGTTGCAAACTTTTTCCAAGATTCAATCGCTTCAAACCTTGGAAAATAATCAAATAAACTACGAGGTTGATTATAAAAACAAAACTATAACAATACAGTCTGGCCAATATAAAATTGATAATAATGTCATTACTCCATATGGTTTTAATGTAATCATTCAAGCAGGTGCGGAACTGTTATTGAATGAAGGTGTGTCGTTTTTAGTTAGGGGTGGCCTTGATGTTCGTGGTACAAAATTTAATCCTGTTGTAATAGATAGAAAGCAGAAAAACTTGGCGTTCAACGTGTTTGCAGTTATGGGCGAAACAATTAAGACTACCAAAGTTAGTATTAATTATTTGAAATTTAGTGGTGGCAATACAGCGATAGTTAATGGTGTTTTATTTACAGGACAGATGTCAATTATTAGCGCAGATGTTGTTATTAAAAATTCTATTTTTCAAAATAGCACTTCAGATGATGGGGTAAACATCAAATATTCTAAGGTTGACATTAGAGATTCAAAGTTTATTAATAACTTTGCTGATCAAATTGATTTAGATTATTGTCAGGCAACTATAGTCAATAACATCTTTTCCCATGAGAAATTGGATAACTTAAAAGGGGTTTCAGGCACTGATGGTTTAGACATAAGCGGCTCAAGAGTGTACGCTAAGGATAATACATTTTCGAATTTAAGTGACAAAGGAATTAGTGTTGGAGAGGAGTCTAATATATTAATCACTAATAACAGATTTAATAATAACAATTTAGCTATTGCTGTCAAAGATGGGTCGAAAGCTTTTGTTGCTGAGAATGAATTCAAGAAAAATAAGGTTGATGTCTCAATGTATATTAAGAAAAAGATATACAAAAATCCAAGTTTATACACTCTAAATAGCAATAAGATGTTAAATTTTAAAGTAAGTAATGGTGCGGTTTTTTACCTAGATGATGTAAGTAAAGAGTTTGAGGCTGTTCAGTGAGTGCGACCAATATCAAAAGACAGGAGTATAAGTACTACATTAATAATGCTGATGTGCATAGACTGACCTCAATGTTTGATTCTTTAATGCAATTAGATGGGCATGCAGATGCAAAAACTAAAGAATATATAGTAACAAGTTTGTATTTTGAAACGCCAACAGACGATGATTTAAATGAGAAGTTAGACGGTATTTTAGTAAGAGAAAAGCATAGAATGCGATTATACAACTATGATCAATCAACTATTAAATTAGAAACAAAAAAAAGAAATGGAACTGTTATTTCAAAAGATACTGCTCAAATATCCGTTAATAATGCAATAGATTTGAGTTACGGCAATTACAACCATGATAGTTTTGACAATAATTTAGCAAAATTAATTTCTATAAAGTTAAAATCAAAATCATATAAACCAAGAGTGATTGTTGAGTATGATAGGCGGGCTTATTATTTGCCTTATGGAAACATTCGAATTACTTTTGACAAAAACCTAAGGACATACAACACACACACCAATATCTTTGAATTAAATAATGTGGTAAATTCCCCTGTTTTTTTGGATAATCATCAAATTTTAGAGGTTAAATTTGGTGTAGAATTACCCTCTTATTTGACGGATGTGTTAAAAACGATACCTTCGATTAGAGCAAGTATTAGTAAGTATGTTCTCTGCCAAAGGTTTGTTAATCATGATCTGTACAAGGATCATATTACCCCTTCTTTTTAAAGGTGTTCGAATTAAAAGGGTTGTCTTGTTAGTCTTATCAGGTGAAATTTAATATTTTTTATAGTAAAAAAACAATGAATCAATTTAATCTATCAGAAAAAGTGGCACTTATAACAGGAGCATCGGGTTTATTGGGTGTCGAACATGCAATAGCCTTATTAGAGTTAGGAGCAACAGTTGTTATAACTGATGTAAGCGAAAAAAGCTTAGTAACGGCGTACAATTCATTGTTAAATGCAGACAATGAAGACCGTCTTTTTTGTAAAGTTATGGATGTAACTAATGAAAAAAATATCCAAAATGTAGCTAGTGAATTAAAAAATGATGGACTTAATGTTGATATTTTGGTGAATAATGCAGCTATCGATCCTAAAGTGCAAAAAAACAGTGTAGTTGAAACTTCAAGATTGGAAAATTTTTCAGTAGAAGAATGGGATTTTCAACTTAAAGTTGGAATAACCGGTGCTATGCTATGCTCGAAGGTTTTTGGTTCAGATATGGCAAAGAAGGGTGGGGGTGTTATATTGAATATTGCATCGGATTTATCAGTTTTTGCACCTGATCAAAGACTTTATAAGAAAGATGGTCTGCGTCCAGATCAGCAGCCGGTTAAACCGGTTACTTATTCCGTTATTAAACATGGGTTGATTGGCCTTACCAAGTACCTAGCAACTTATTGGGCAGATAAGGGTGTAAGGTGTAATGCATTGTCTCCAGGCGGTGTTTTTAACGGACAAGGGGATGAATTTGTTCAAAAACTTACAAATCTTATTCCAATGAATAGAATGGCATCTAAAGATGAATACCATGGTGCGGTACAATTTTTATGCTCAGATGCTTCCGCCTACATGAATGGACAAAACGTTGTGATGGATGGTGGACGTTCGGTACTTTAATTGAGGTTTATATGTTGAGCAAAAATAATTTAATAGATAAGTTTTCTAATATCTTGCCAAAAATAGAGTCTGAATCAGATATTTATTTTGAGTGTTTTTCTATGGATGGATTGGAGGAGATGCATCAATATTCTAAAGATGAAAGACTGTATGAGTTTTTTGAGTTTGACCCGTTTGAGGAAATTGATGATACTAAAGCATATATTGAAAAACTTTTACAGCGTATGTCTGGCCAGTCTGGTGAAAAGAGCGCCATGTATTGGTTTGTGCGTCGTCAGAGTGACAGTAGGCTTGTAGGTACAGCGGCTTTGGTTAATCTTAATTATGCTCGTCAATCTATTGAATGGGGTTATGGGATTGATCCCGAACTTTGGGGTAATGGCTATGTACTGCAAATACAAGAGATATTAAAATATTTTGCCTTTGAAGTAATAGAGTTAAATCGATTGAATGGAATTACCATGGTTACTAATGAGAGAACCATTCAGTCAGTCTTGGCTTCTAGTATGAAGCATGAGGGTGTATTAAGAGATTTCTACTGTAAAAATGGTATTTATTATGATGGCTGGCAATACGGAATGATTGCTGAAGATTATCATAAAAGCAATGTTGTCTCATCGCCTGTATTGGTAAATATGGATGACATTATTAGTGTAATTTCTTCTGTATTGACAGAAGAGGAAATTACGGATGAATCTAGTATGGAGAATACATTTAGCTGGGATTCTCTTAATCATATGGCAATAATTATTGCGTTGAAAAAGGAATTATCTATCGAGTTTAAACCTGGTGAAGTATATGTAGCAACTTCTATTAAGAAAATTTTAAAGAAAACTTCAGGTTAATATGAGAAACCTTGTAGGTTTAATATCGGAGTCGGTAAGATTACATTATGATCTTGTTGCGGTTAAAATTCAAGATAATACAATTACGTATCAGGAATTATTAGATAAAGCCATGCAGGTGGCGGCCGCTTTAAAAAATCAGGGCGCTAACAAAGAGGCTATAGGTGTCGTTGGTCAGCGCCATATAGATTCTTATGTCGGTATGTTAGGGGTGTTGCTTGCCGATTGTTATTATGTACCTATCAATCCAAAATTAAGCGAAGATAAAATCGTTTCCATTATTAATGATTCAAATATTAAGCTATTAGTAGGAGATGTTGATAATTTTTCTAGAATTGAAAAATATTTGAAAGATGGTGATTACAATAAATTAATTCCTTCTGAGCTGACACAATCAATCATTGCAAACGATGAGATATTCAGCAATGCGAGAACTGATGAATTAGCATACGTGTTGTATACTTCTGGCTCTACTGGACATCCAAAGGGTGTAAAAGTTTCTCATGCCAATGTTGTTTCGTTTCTTGCAAATATGAAATCCATATATCCAATAAAGGCAGGCTTTAGAGCTTCGCAAATGTTTGACTTTAGTTTCGACCCTTCAGTTTCTGATATATTTTTTACGTGGTATATGGGTGGAACCTTGTGCGTACCTTTGGAAGAGGAGGTGATGACTCCTTATGACTTTATTAGAAGAGAAAAAATAAATTATTGGAATTCTGTTCCATCCATTGTTGGTTTTATGAAAAAAATGGGTTACCTTTCAAAAGGAGCGTTTCCAAGTATAGAATACAGTATGTTCTGTGGAGAGCAGCTTCCTAAACATTGTGCGGATGCATGGAGAATAGCAGCGCCAAACAGTACGATTGAGAATTTATACGGACCAACAGAAGCAACTATTTACACCTCTAGATATCTATATTCAAATAGCAAAGAAAAAGAATTATTTTGCAATAACATTATCCCAATTGGACAGGCGTTTCCTACTATGACAATTGAGATAATCAATGAGAATTTGGATAGGGGAAATTCTGGAGAAATTGGCGAAATTGCATATAAGGGCCCGCAAGTAACGCAAGGCTATCTCAATGATGAGAGTAAAACTAAATCTGTATTTGTTCAGTTTGATTGGGATAAGTCTGGAGATATTTGGTATAAGTCTGGTGATTTAGGATTTTTAAATAAGAGTGGTGATTTTGAATGTATAGGCAGAAAGGACAATCAAATCAAACTTGGGGGTCGGCGCATAGAAATTGGAGAAATTGAATCGGTGCTTTCAAAATTTACACTTCTTCAAGATGTTGTGGTGGTTGCTATTAAGAATGATGACCAGATAACAACAGGCTGTGTTGCTTTTACGATGAACGAGATTAGTAAAGAGGGGAAAATACGCATTCGACAGGAGAGTATGCAGTATCTAGAACAAGTATTTTTCCCTAAAAAGATAGTAACAATCGATGAATTTCCCCGCTCACCTAGTGGAAAAATAGATCGTAAGACACTATCTTTAAAAGCACAAAATCTATGACACTGTTTGGCAGAAGGGTGTTATTTTCATCGCCTAATCCATGCGATGTTCTAATATTTGATGAATGCAATAGTCATCATGTTCGCCAAGTAATTAATAAAAAATACCGTGTTGGTGTATTTAATATGCGTCCAG